>Ga0123353_10008860_pt1 | contig 13798 bp, 10 predicted proteins | sample TergutLab28metaG_3_FD_92763 | JGI IMG/M metagenome (GOLD analysis project Ga0123353, IMG submission 92763) | Labiotermes labralis P3 segment gut microbial communities from Petit-Saut dam, French Guiana - Lab288 P3 | ecosystem: Host-associated > Arthropoda: Insects > Digestive system > Gut ... | reverse complement strand
CCGTTGCGCTGACCACGTGACACCCCTCTATCCGCAAAAGTTGGCACTAACTTCGCCGACCGGCGGCGGCCGCTCTGTCGGTATAGTTCGCGTGCGGACTAAGGCCACGGAGTTATTAGTTATACAGTAGGCCTGCAGAACACAATATGGCAGCTGTATTAGCACAGCAATACAGTAGGTCTACAGAACACAATATGGCAACTGTATTAGCACAGCAATACAGTAGGTCTATAGAACACAATATGGCAACTGTATTAGCACAGCAATTCAGTAGGCCTACAGAACACAATATGGCAACTGTATTAGCACATTAATACAGTAGGCCTGCAGAACACAATATGGCAACTGTATTAGCACAGCAATACAGCAGGCCTGCAGAACACAGTGTGGCAACTGTATTAGCACAGCAATACAGTAGGTCTACAGAACACACTATGGCAACTGTATTAGCACAGCAATACAGTAGGTCTGCAGAACACAATATGGCAATTGTATTAGCACAGCAATACAGAAGGCCTACAGAACACAATATGGCAACTGTATTAGCACAGCAATGTAGTAGGTCTGCAGAACACAATATGACAACTGTATTTAGCACATCAATACGATAGGTCTGCAGAACACAATATGGCAACTGTATTGGCACAGCAATACAGTAGATCTGCAGAACACATTATGGCATTGTATTAGCACAGCAATACAGTAGGTCTACAGAACACAATATGGCAACTTTATTAGCACAGCAATACAATAGGCCTGCAGAACACAATATGGCAACTGTATTAGCACAGCAATACAGTAGGCCTGCAGAACACAATATGGCAACTGTATTAGCACAGCAATACAGTAGGGCTGCAGAACACAATGTGGCAACTGTATTAGCACAGCAATACAGTAGGTCTACAGAACACAATATGGCAACTGTATTAGCACAGCAATACAGTAGGGCTGCAGAACACAATATGGCAACTGTATTAGCACAGCAATACAGTAGGGCTGCAGAACACAATATGGCAACTGTATTAGCACAGCAATTGTTTACAGACTTCACGACAGGAGGCTGGTGTAGCTTCACTCATTCTTAACTTCGGAACTAGATGGAGGTGAGTGGTCAGCTTTACGCTTCGACCGGTTTGCCACCAGGAAGAACCCCGCTACCCGTTGAATAGGACACTGTATGGGCCTCTCTGGAGGTGTGGACGTTTCACAGAAGAGAATAGTCTCTAGTCCCTTCCGGGCTTCGAACCCCGGACCTTCCAGCCCGTAGCCCAGTCGCTACAGCGAATATTCCGTCGCAGGTACCGTATCGGCCTCTAGTGGTGAAGCTTGCAGAACGTCTCGGGGTTTGTGTGAAGTGGTTCTGCATTTTGTGATTTGAATAGGCGCTGCATTTGGTGTACAGTAGCGGAGTGTGGTGATGCGAAGGACCGCTCCATCGAGTCTGTGTTGTGTCTGCTTTCCTTTTCATTTTGCTGGGTGCCAACCGTGTAATTCAGCCCACAGCTTATTTTCCATAGCAGCAAATGGTTATGTTTGAGCAAAGTGCCAGACGTACTGCAGTTGACTGGCGAGTGCAGAGGGCATCTCAGCTGCAGACAGGGGGATACTGTTGTTCAGTTCGACGAAATATTTCCCCCATATCAGTGTTTGATTCTGTAATGACGCTTGTCACCTTTGTTGTGTTGCAATAGCGCCCAGTGCTCAGATCATCGTGACCTGTCAGGGATTTGTAAGGAAGCGGTTTTGCTCCCGGAGCGGCAGTGTCACTGTCACGTCACTCTGATGACGACAGACATGTTGCATGGCAATACAAGCGGGGAGTGCAGTGTTTTGGTACTGTTGTAAATGTTGAACGATGCTGTAAGTAGATCAAGCTCTTCAGTGTCGAAGTCTCGGGTTCTAGTTGTTAAGTGGCCGTTAAGCAGAGCTGTCTGTCTGTCTCTGTGCAGTCCGTCGCTAAGCAGCTGCTGTCTCTCTGTTCACAGGACAGCAGTACTACTACACCAACTTCCAGCATCAGCCGCCATCACCGCCACAGTACGAAAACTACTTCCAACCTCGACCCCCGGACCCATACAGTCATTACCGGCCGTCCCCCTTCCAGCTGCCGGTCAGCGACGTCGCGCCTCAGTCGTTCTCAGCCTTCCAGCAAGGCGGTCAGCTGTACCGACAGCGCGCACCGTCGTTCCTGGATCAGATCACATTGACTCCCGGTGGCTTCTCCAGAGACCAGCGACTGCTGCATGCCTACCCGTCAGACCTGAACCATCCCTCATCCACCCCTCTCGCCCCTCCGGCCTACCCCTCAGACCCTCCCATTTTGCAGGACTTCCCATCCGAACCTGATGACCTGGGTCTGAGCACCTTTGTGGACCAACACTTGGAAGTCGACCAGAGGCCTACAGAGGATCCCCAGTCGATAATCAGACCCAGACAGAAGAATCGGACAGGAGACGCGGTGCTGCGGCGAAAGCCAGGCACACGTCCCCAGGCTGGTTCACGGGGCAACTTTCTATCGCCTCAGAAATCTCGGGGTCAGGTGACAAGTGACATACTCAGAAGTGTTCCCCAAGAGGGCGACACCCGATCCCAGTTGCAGTACCCTAGCACGAGCTCGCCCCGAACACGCACGCGGTTCTCGCCCTCCACAAAGGCACCTAGCAAGGTTCGGCAGTTCCATATCAGACCCAGCAAGGCGCCCTTCACGCCAAGGAAATCACTTCGACCCCCATCTCCCTTGGAAGATGATGAGCCCGATAGTCTCGAGGGCTCAGATCCATCTGTAGAGGACTTTGTATACACTTCAGATATTTCGAAGGTCTCTGGGCATTCAGCAGATATTTTGGAAGCCCCTGTACACCCACGAGATAGTTTTAAGGTCTCTGGACCCCCGGCAGAAAGTTCTGAGCTCTCCGAAGACCCAGCTTATAGTTCTCATATCTCCCTACATCGGACAAATAGTTCTGAGCCCAATGGCTCTGAGGTAGTTCATAGTGAAGGGAACCAACAACATGTTGCAGACAACTCCACACCAACTGTGGACTCAGACGAAGCCACAACTCTGCTACAAGATGATCAGGGTGACAGAACATTACTTGTGAAGGGACATGCAGAAAACATAGACATTGATCATGTGACGACCACACTGCGTGATGAGCCTACCACATTGGCAGAGGAAGACAAAAGGCCTGAGCAACATATCCAAGGCAAGGAGAACAACAGCAGCACCTATGAAGTCCTGACAATGAACCCAGGACACACTCTAGTTGAGGAAGACAACTTTCGGGGTTTTGTTGACAGTGGACTGATTGACACAACAGATAGCCCTCAAGTGTATACAATTTCAGAAGAAACAGCAACCGAAGAGATGCTGGGCAAAACCACTCCAAAGACACTACAGAGTGCTGTAGAATCCACTGAGGAACCAGTAGATGTTTCCATAGTAACAGCATCCACTTCCAAACCACTGGATGCATCTGTGATAACCAGCCATACATCCAAACTCATTGGTGTTTCCATGATAACAACTGTTGACTCCAAACCACTGGGTGTGTCTGTGGTAACCACAAAGAGTGTCATCAATGGTACAATGTTCGCAGTTCCATCAGTAGCTCCACCCATACTGGAGCAGATGGCGACTCCAGTGTCAGACAAGGAGCAGCCAGAATTGGCACATCCAACAGAGAGTTGGGTAGTGGTCGCATCAGTACAGACAAGCAGAAGCGTGTCAGGGGCTAGATTTCTGCCATCAAGTGCAGTGAAACAAGAGGAGAGGCCCCAGTCTCTATCAGGAAAGACAATACCAAGTTCAAAGCCCACTCAGAGCACAGAAAGCATTATTGAGAAGCTGTATGGGGTTGAGTCTGAGTTGTCCAGTGGGATATTGACTGGGGGCTTGCGACCAGAGGGCAAGAAGCTGCAACTGGAGGTGCTCACTGATATGACAGACACCAACACAACCACTTCTGCACCTACCCCCACTAATACTACACACAGGTCGCCTGTAACCACGCAAAAGTTCTTGCCCCATTCAAACAGAATGACACCAAAACCAAACAGACTTGCTGTCCTCTTCGATTCCATTCCTATGGATGATTTGTCACATTTACTTCCTCCAGGATTCAAACGGAGGCCTCCAACAAGTCGTCGCACCACAACACCTCCCTCAAAACATATTGAAACAGTTGACTACCCTCAAGGGGACGAACCAGTAAAGCCCAACATCACTAACAGTAGATCACCTGGACCTGGCAGTGCTAAAAACAAGATCAAAATGGAAGATGCCAGCTCAGTAGGAAAACCGCCAAAGAAATTGGAGGATCTTTTCAGCAGAGTAAATTATGATGACATCAGGGCTTTCTTGCCACCAGGATACAACCGTACAGTGGAAGACTCCAACTCGACAACAGGGAAGCCTACAGATGTAGAGGACTTGCTCAGCAAGGCACAGCCAGTAGATGTCAGCAGTTTCCTGCCTCCAGGGTTCAAACTACCAGTGGAAGGGCCAACCTCAACAACATCAAAGCCTAGAAATGTGGAATCCTTGCTCAGCAAGGCACAGACGGTAGATGTCAGCAGTCTCCTGCCGCCAGGGTTCAAACTACAAGTGGAAGAGCCAACCTCAACGACATCGAAGCCTAGAAATATGGAGTCCTTGCTCAGCAAGGCACAGCCGGTAGATGTCCGAAATTTCCTGCCGCCAGGGTTCAAACTAACAGCAGAAGAGCCAACCTCGACGACATTGAAGCCTATGGATGTGGAGGCCTTGTTAAGCAAGGCACAGCCAATAGATGTCAATACTTTTCTCCCCCCAGGGTTCAAACTGGCAACCACAACTCAGAAATCTGATCCTGAGTTGCTCAGGGATGTTGTTACAGTGCAGCCATCTGGTGTAATTAAAGAGAACTCAACCATTACAATCACAACACCTGCTGACATGTTCAGAGTGAAACTCCCTTCACGTCCGGGTGTGACCCGGAAATCTCTAGTGCCTGCACATAAACCTGTCCAGGGACCGGGTGTTCCAAAACCCAAGATCAGCTCAGGGTGGCCCACAAGGTAAGACATGCATTATTTTCAGTCAAGCCGTCTGCACCATTTACGCTCTTCACAATGAATGGGAACAGTATCACACTTCTAATACAGGGGTGTAAAAAGGCACTGTGGAGTTACTCGGTGAGATTCTTACAGTGGTGTCAAGTCTGTGTTCATCATGGGAGAGTGATACGGTTCCTTGGTTAAATCAAATTGGGAAATGATGGTGCAGATAACTAGGCCCTTTTGGGTGAACTGTGCAGGTGGGCTGTAGTCCTTTCCATTATAATTCTGGTTCTTTCTACTGAATGACACACAAACTGGACACAAGTGTCACAGACTGTAGGTGGATAGGCAGTAATACAGAGCAGTAGTGGCATATCTACTGGGGAGAGTCTGCACCTACAGGTAGTGTGTTTCAGACACAGTGTACTGAAAGGTACAAATATTTCCATAGGCCTAGTACTGTAGTGAGAATAACATAGGCCAAGGGTGTTGGTAGTGAGTCTTGAAGGTGTTTGGCCCCCAAGAAGAAGTAACAGAAAACTTCACAGAACTGTATCATGAGGGGTGCTGCTCACTAGACATTGTTAGAGTGATCCAGTCAAAAACGTTAAGATGATCAGTGCATGTAGCATGTATCATCATCATTGGCTCTACAGCCCTGGATGGGCCTTGGCCTGCTCTGTTTTTTTCAGTTTTCATAACTATTTTTTTTACTGGGTGGGTTTGTTAGCCTCACACTGGAGCACCAGAGTATCCCTTTTTGTCTGGGTTCTCACCCTTGACCTGCCTGGCATGGGAGGTCCTACCAATAGCATACGCTACTGCCAGCATAGCTCTCAAGATCATACGACCACACAAACACCACCTTTGCATCAAAGTAGGAATACCTTTGGAGGGATGTAGCATGTATGGGGAGAAGAGAAATGCACAGATGGTGTTGGTGGGGAAAAACTGAAGGAAAAAGATAATGTAGAAGAAGGCCCAATGTAGATGGAAGGGTATGAAAATGAATCTTAGAGAAACAGACTGGAAGAGTGTGAATGGCATTAATATGGCTCAGGATGGGACATGTGGTGGACTGTTGTGAATGTGGTAATGAACATTTGCATTCCATAAAATTCAGGGAATTTCTAGACTGGCTGGGAAGCTAGTAGGTTTGCAGTAGGCTCTGTGTTGCAGGTAGTTCCTTAATTATGTGCTTCTGCGCAGAACTGTAATTTCTATATACAAATACTGTCTAAACAGCAATGTTTGTACAACAGAATCACACACAAATACTATGTCAGTGCAGTGTGGTCGCCATTTTGATATTGGTGGCAAAGTGGTATTGAAGCGTGTTGTTCATTCTGGTCATGCATTCTTCATACCGACCTAATAACGAATGATGCCCAGCACACAATGTGTCACACCATAACTCTGCTGTAGCCAGGTGGACTTTGAACCTGGCCAGACACATAACAAAATGAATCTGTGTGCATCATTAGCCATGACAACAACCGGTACCATCACGGGTGTATTGATGTGCATCAGAAGCTGGCTGCAGTTGTCATTTACATTACGTTTCCATTCAGTGTTCAAGATGTGCTTCGTCTTACCAGCAGTTAGAGTACAGTTCTTACAATTAGAGCATGCAGTCCACAATCCAACACTATTATGCAGTGTGTGTACGTCAAGCATAGTTGTGTGGCCAACTAACAGTTTGAACTGAGGAAATATTGGAGACCGTTAATTTTGGAATATTTGTCCTTGTCGTTCAGGTTCTGATTGTCTGGGTTGTGACACCATGTACACTGTTAAGTGCAGGTAGCGTGTTCCTTGAAACTGTTGGTACTCACCTACATATCTGCACTGTGTCACAACCCACAATGTAACCATCTGTACACCTGAAATCTCACTGCAGCATCACTTGATCCCCCAAAAGGAATCCAGCAGAGAAGTGTATAAACCTATAATCATGCCTGCATTTTGTATGTAGTTAGAGATTGAGGATGACTGTTCAGAAGCCAGTGGTGACAGTGCAACCTTTTTACAGAGCCACAACGGAGTTCACTGGCTGGCCTACACCGTCCACCACTCCCATACCGCTTGAGAAACTTCTGGAGATGGCTAAGACACAAATAACTAGCAGCACCAGTAGCAGCACCACCACAGCCAGTACAACCACCAGCACCACAACCACTACTACCACCACGCCACGCCCAACAACTCCAGGAGTGTGCACAGAGGACTGTGACCTGGCGGGCACTGTGAAGCTGGTAGGAGGTGTCGAGTGGGTACCAGAGTTGCTGGATCACAACACTAAAGAGTGGCAAGACCTGGCCAGTAAGGTTGAGCGACAGGTGCGTCATTGAGAGCAATCGTCCGGTCAGTATTGTAGGCTGTATATTGTCACATGGCAGGAAGATTAGTCAGTGTATTGGGAAGGATGGCACTTGCGTGGAGGGACTGAGTAAAACCTCAGATTATCTTGTAGTCTCCTGTGGATGAAGGAAAAATATTATTTACATGGCACAGTTTGAAGGGGCCCTTGCTGGACAGTAGTGCAGACAGGTTTGTGTCTGGAATGAGAGAAAAGTGGATGATTTTCATAAAAGATTTATGTGTGTTTGGTAGCCATACTGCAAGCTAATGTCAGGAATATCTGGATAAAGTCACAAAAAGATGTTTGGTGAGTCAGCTTCCATACTTCTGTGCAAAGTCACAGTTCTGTGCTTTGGGCTGCTCTCATAATGCCAGATCTAAAGACTGGATTTTGTGTTAGCATGGCTGAAGTTTTTCTTTATGAAGGTCACTGGGGGCTACACAAATGCTTTTTGAATTCAATTATATCAGCAACCAACAAGATGCAGCAAAATTTGTTTTATCGATTCTTTTAAGCTTTCTCTACATGTTTCGGGCAACAGTTTCGCCCATCTTCAGGAGCACTTTGACTGTAGTTACAGCTTTTTTGGAAAAAAAAGTACCAACTCTGCTGTCTGCTGCTGGTCGGCAACAGACAGCAGAGTTGGTACATTGTACTAGTGACACAATGTCACACAATCAACAAGCCTTTGAATTCATTTGCTTTGTTACCAGTCAGGTTATTAATTATATTAAATAACTGAAATTAATTATGAAGCCACGAACTGCTGCAGTGTAAGGCAGGCTTGCGGTGTTGCCATACAATCAGTTTGCATCATCTTCTGTTGCAGCTTGAGACCACATATCGTAGTTCAGACTCCCTGGGCAAGTGGTTCAGGAAGATCAGAATCGACTCCTTCAGGTCAGTCATTATACATTTGTTGTTCCACATCTGATATTTCATACCTGGATACATAAATGATTTTTGACAATTCACTAAGTAATACTGACAGATGCTGCAGTGTATGTTAAAATTATATGTATTTTCAAACACAATCCGTCAAATTCCTGACATGTTTCAATCTGTCTCATATCATCATCATCATCATCATCATCAGAGAGTTTTTTTTAACGTACATTAAACATGTATAAATTTTTTTTTGTGTTTTGTATATGCTTAATGGATGGACAATAAACTCCCTGAAGATGATCCAAGAGAGATCGAAACATGTAGCAGTTTGATGAATTGTGTGTGAAAATAGATATAATTGTAATGTGTACCACAATTGTTGGTATTACTTAGTGAATTGTTTATAAATTCATGGCACAAACAACATTAAAACTTTTCACACATTTTTCACTTTACTGTAACACGTGTCAGGTAACTTTGTAGAACTTAGTTTGTTTCATGTACCAATTCTTGAAAGAAAATTTTTTTTGGGAGAAGAATGGTAAATTTCTTTGAGTTTGATATAATAAACTTGGAGGGTTATATTGGACCAGTATGAGCCCAAATTAAATTATCCCAGTAACTCGTATGTATAACAGTACCAAATTATGTTGTTACTGTGCTGAACATGCTGTTATGCTTCACAGTGATGGTGCCAGTGTGGATGTAGCAGATTCTGGGAAAGGAGTGGGTGTGGGCAGTGTCCTGGTGGACTACTTCGTGGAGCTGACAGATGTCGGGCGTCGTGTGGACACCCAGGAGATGAAGAGACTGTTTCACAATAGTCTGTCAGCGGATCCTGATGCTGTCAGCAGTAGACTGCAGCTGGGCAGCTTCTTGGTCGATCCAAAGTCTACTGACTTCATAGGCAAGTTAACGGACTCATTAGGGACAGATGCTAGTGTTGACAGTGATGGCCATTTGGATTCCACGGAATGTAACTGCTTGATCGGTCAAATAAAGGCTGATATTGTGCTGTGGATTCATTTAGTCCAACAGCTGATCAATGTCTTAAAGTCTGTGTGTGACCAGCTCCTCCCTTCTTATCCCTAATGATCCTTAGATGTTCCTCTGTCTTTCTGTTTCAGTGTTGGCGAAACAGGTGGTACCAACTGTGGGATATGCAGATGAAGATGTGTTCTTGCCACAGTGGGCTATTGCTGGAATTGTTATTGGATTGGCATCACTGTTGTTTGTCATCATTTTTGGTGTCACTGTTGTAAGTAACAAACCTCTTTATTATTATGTCCACACTGATAAGGTTGAACCTGTTCATATAGAGACCAGATACAGCAACACACTGTCAGCTGGTGAGAGATGCACTGCTTGACCTTCAAGGTTAAGGCACTATGAATCTTTAAAATGTCAAGAAGTACTTAGCCTAACAATTTAGGATCACATCCCAGAAGATTTTAATCATTATTTTGAAACATGGAAACACGTATTACGGCCTTCTGGGATGTCACAACATGTAGTTTGGTAGACACGTACCAACATTATGCAGATGTGCTACCACCTTCTTTAGGAGTCTGTCTGTTCAATCTTCCACCCTGAAGATGGGGGTAAGAGGTTTGTGCAAAATGTTAGTACCCGTGTACAGGGTGTCACATGCTGTAAGACTGATCTGATCACAGCATCACAGGTTATATCAGCAGTGTACAATGTGCACTGTGCACTCAATGCATGCAGGGAGCATGATTGTGACTCTGACAGCTGCAGAACAGTGGGCTTGACTGTGCTTCAGAACAGTGGGCCTGACTGTCCTGCAGAACAGTGGGCCTGACTGTGCTGTAGAACAGTGGACCTGGCTGTGCTACAGAACAGTGGGCCTGACTGTCCTGCAGAACAGTGGGCCTGGCTGTGCTACAGAACAGTGGGCCTGACTGTCCTGCAGAACAGTGGGCCTGACTGTCCTGCAGAATGGTGGGCCTGACTGTGCTGCAGAACAGTGGGCCTGACTGTGCTGCAGAACAGTTGGCTTGACTGTCCTGCAGAACAGTGGGCCTGACTGTGCTGCAGAACAGTGGGCCTGACTGTGCTGCAGAACAGTGGGCCTGACTGTCCTGCAGAACAGTGGGCCTGACTGTGCTGCAGAACAGTGGGCCTGACTGTCCTGCAGAACAGTTGGCTTGACTGTCCTGCAGAACAGTGGGCCTGACTGTGCTGCAAAACAGTGGGCCTGACTGTGCTGCAGAACAGTTGGCTTGACTGTGCTGCAGAACAGTGGGCCTGACTGTGCTGCAGAACAGTGGGCCTGACTGTGCTGCAGAACAGTTGGCTTGACTGTGCTGCAGAACAGTTGGCTTGACTGTGCTTCAGAACAATGGGCCTGACTGTGCTGTGTTTCTGTGCAGCTGGTGAACCGCAACAAGAACAACAAGAAGAAGTCGCCCACTCCTTTGACTGAAGACATGCTGAATGAACTGAACAAAAATCACATGGGTGGGCTGGATGGTGGGCTTGACAACTGTGGGGCAGATGACCTGTACAGCATGGATGATGTATGGAATGACAAGCCTCCAAAAAAGGTAACTTTTACTCCCCTTTGATAGTCGTGACACGTGACACATCTGGTGGAATTGATCAGCCCCAGAATTGTTGTGGTAGGCATACTTAAATACACATAACACTTCAGTAGTTGGATCTACTTCCATGATCCGGTGAATGTTGTGAAAGCTGTACTGTTCAGTTTGCTAGACTGAGCTAATCTTTGTCCTTGGATTACCTTTGTGTAGTGGGCCCAACAGAATGTGTTTCATACTGCAGGCTATCCCCATTTAACAATGCCACAAATGATGTTCCATTCACTTTAATATTGATAGATTTTACTGACCAAAGATCCCATGAACAACACCAATATTCTGATTAAAGCTGCGTTTACTGGCAGCGGGAGGAACCTTCACTGGCCAGACCCTTGTGTATTTTAATTAATTCCTGGAGGGGGAAAATGCTCCATTCTGCGTTTTGTTGTACATTTTTATTTTCCAGGAATTTATCCCCACCAGTAAATGAGGACTTGACCCTTTAGACGCTGAATTAAATCCCATCTGCCATTTGCTGGCATTATTAGGAGCTCACCATGTTCTCCACGTTAGCGGGATAAAGGTTAATTGTCTTACATTTACCTGACAGCTGCCGTTACATTGTGCGATTGTGCATGCTGCGGTGAACAGTATGATGTTTGTTGAGTCAGCTTCTGTCATAATGCATTGAAACTTATCTGCATTGCTGGTGTTTACTCTAACATAGTCAGTCTGTCAGTTATTGTTAGCTTTTGCTACAGAAAGTGACTCTGACAGCATGCACTTGATTCTTCAAGTTAAAGTCCAGTAGTTAGTGCAATAATAGCTATAGTTATGTTTTAAAAATGGAGGTGGTTGGAGAAAACAGGCCAGAAGTTTAGTTCTTAAGATATTTGGTATATCAAACAGTTGTGGGCCCTTGTACACTGCACTTAGTAGCTCTGTGTGCCCTGTAGCAGCTAGCTGATGTATTGTGCTCAATTTGCTGTAACCTGGGTATCAGTAGCTGAAGGTTAAGGTCCTCTGGGATGTGATGCTGCGTCATTTTGGGAGTACATTCCAGTGTTTTGAAGGCACTGTGTTCTTTGGAACATCAGGAACTGCAACCCTGTGTTGCAGCTTGACTTCCCAGGAGACACAAATCTTCAGCCACACCGCTGTGAGACCCTCAGATTCATAATACGCAGCTGCAGGACAAGTTCTGTGTTCGTAAAATCTCATTTGTGCAATTGTCTCAGTTCTCTTGTTTGTTTATCTGCAATCAAAGCAGTGTCTTGCCTCAAGACTTTACTGCATATTGTCCATGCATAGTGACAGACCAATTGATACAGCATTATGAAACAAGTTTTTCTCTTGACAGAGATTATCGGGCTCTCTGCAGGAGAACAGCATGTCCAACCTATATGACAGCTGGCGGTCAGAGTGGAATGGCTACTACTACAATGCATACTATGGGAATGGTAATGCTGGTAGCAGCACCAGTGGGTATTCACGCCGGCGTTCAGATTATGACACCAACTTCTGAACAGTACTGACATAGCAGTATGTATTTGCTGCAATGTAACACACTCAGCAGTTGCTGTGCTACAGGGTGTATTTGTCAGTGGACAGTAAATATATCGTCACATCTCTCCACAAGACACATTTGGTTCAAAGTACAAGCTGTGTCTCTTGGCTACTGCCCTTTGCAGTGTGTAGTTTGGTAGATATGTACCAACATTTTTGAGTTACCTGATACATTTCTCTTCTGCCCTGTGGTGGCATACCAAACTGCAGAAGGTCTTCACATCACTGTGAGAACCACAAGTCTCACCCTACATACAGACATACTTACACACACACACACACACACACGTGCGCGCGCGTTTTCCTAAAAGTTGCTTTACTTAGATATGCCTGCATTGCCAGAAGACACTTCTTATAACCATCCACCAGCAAGAGTAAGCTACAGTTGATAGAAACAAGAGCTAGTTTATCCACAGTGCTGGCAACTGTTGGAAATAAAAACTTAATGCAAGTGAAAAAAAAATCAGAGTTAAGTGTTTCACAAGTCATGGTAAAGCAACTTCTAGGGAATATGTGTCCGTGATTTATCTGTATGAATTGAAACAGGCTGTAATTTTATGTGTGTTTTGCAGTATTTATCAGTGTTTTGTGTTGAACATCACACTAGTGCAACTTATGTTGCCTTACTGCTGTGGAGCAAGACTGTAACTCTGGAGATGTGAGAGAAGTGTGTTTGTTTAATTATGCTGTCCATTACTAAGATTATGTAGTGTAAAGAGTAGAAAGAGAAATGTAAGTATGCAAGCAAGGAATGATAGTGGCAGGAGAAAACCCAATGCCATTGCCACTTTCTCCACCTTAGATCCCACATGGACTGTCCTGGGATCAGTCCCAGGCCTGTACAGTGAGGAAACAGCAATTAACCATTAATGATCTGGACTACAACAACCTTGTGTTTGTTTTTAATGTGTTGGCAAGCTCAGCTGTACTTACTGAGGTCTTGCTGTGCTGTGCCGCGCACTCAGCTATGCAGTCTCATTTCTATTCACTGTTCACTGTTCGCAGTAGACAGTTGCTGCTATGGCAGTGAAATTGTAACCTTTCATGACCTTCACCACTGCAACTCACATACAGCGTTTGCCATAAATTGTGCCTGTGTGTATGTCAGAACACATTGTGAGTCTCTACTTCAGAGGTTACTGTTAAAATAACGTTATACAGTATACCAGATCCAATTGCAGAAGAGCTTGCACCCCTTCCACTGACATTTTGTACCAAGATGGCATAAATTCTTATAATAAAACCAACTTAATGCAATAATTTCTCTAATTTATTTTTGGAACAAAACTCTACTTGTTTCGGACAGTTCCTCTGTCCATCATGAGGAGTTTTTCACTGTACACACAGCAATGGTATATGTCATACAGCTTGCGAGCAGGAT
>Ga0123353_10008859_pt1 | contig 13798 bp, 7 predicted proteins | sample TergutLab28metaG_3_FD_92763 | JGI IMG/M metagenome (GOLD analysis project Ga0123353, IMG submission 92763) | Labiotermes labralis P3 segment gut microbial communities from Petit-Saut dam, French Guiana - Lab288 P3 | ecosystem: Host-associated > Arthropoda: Insects > Digestive system > Gut ... | reverse complement strand
GACGGTCCAGGATCGAATACCGATGGGGACGAGATTTTCCGCCCGTCCAGACCGGCCCTGGGGCCCACCCAGCCTCCTGTAAAATGGGTACCGGGTCTTTCCCGGGGGTAAAGTGCGGCCGGGGCGTGCTACTGGCCACTCACCCACTTCTAGTGCCGCGGTCATGGAAGAGTAGAGCTATACCTCTACCCACCCTCTGGGCCACACCGGGCCTGTAACGTGATAACTTTACCTTATATATATTTATATACACACACACACACACACACACAAATCAAAACAAAAACATTATGTATATGTATATTAAACTTCCACCCCCTACCGTACACACACATTGTACAGAGCAATTAAAATGTTAAGAGCAATTACAGGTTTTTCTTGGTAAGAAATTCGGAGTCAGTACTGAACACACGTCGTTTTAAGGAGCAATTCAAAGAGTTGTTTTTTTTCCCCCACAATGTACGCAAGTTCAACATGTCTTCCACTTGTTGTCTTCCACACACGAAGATAACGGTCGATTTCTTATCACACGTTCTACAAAAAGGCTTTTTAAGTTCAGGCAATCTCTGTTCGTGTTCGATCCTTCGATCCCTTAGCAAGTAGTTCCCTGTTATAGGCACTGACGGAACGTAAACCTCATCTTTCACAAAGCCCCATAGGAAAACTCCGACGGCGGCAGATGCAGAGATTGCGAAGGACTGGAATTAGACAACCACTTTCGCCGAATCATCGCTCAGGCAACTGTCTATTCATAGGTAGTGTTACAAAAAGGAAACACTGGAGAAATAGATTATTTGACGGTAAAATAATACTAAAAATATATTAGCTTAAGATAGAAGCACGTTTAATGAACGGAAATGTAGCGACAGAACTTTAATTAATAATCTTCAAATACAACACAAAGGGATTTTAAACACACAATTTTGCCTTCACCGCCGTAATCATAGGAGTTATAAACTACAGGCGTTTGGCAGCAAGAAATACAAAATATTTGTACTTAAACTTCACGACCAAACAACATTTGAGTAGCAATATCCCTAGGGACGGAGTGAATGACAGTGCTATAGAAGTTTCCCTTTCGTCTGCAGCGATATTCCTCTGCAGTCCGCTCTGACCTATTTCAACAAACCCAAATCCCTTATTATTACCAACTTTTGTGTGTGTGTGTGTGTGTGTGTGTACACAAAGGCTAGATACCAGAAAGCTAATAGGAACAAGACAGGAAATGTGCGTATAACGTAAACATGAGGCGCATTCGCTTAGCCACTGTTGCTGTGGAAGAGCAATAATTATTAAACTGTCTGAGTGCGTATTGGTAGCCTTAGTTAACCAGCGCGCCAAGCGCATGAGCCACACTACATTGCCATCTGTGTCCTGTCTGACTGCACCGTACGTTTCTTACGTTACCTCTTAACTGGGCAGAATTTTCTGTAAAATGTTATCGCATACAAAATATATTTTGATTTTCTCTACAACATTTTTTTCTGGCATATTTCTCATTCCAAGGAGAATTAAGCGAGATCTGATTAAAATGTACTGAGATTTTCATACATAGTAAGCGTTATTTTTGTCACATTTTAATAAAATTTGAATTTTCTCGACAGATTTTCAAGACATATTCAAATATAAAATTTCATAAAAATCCGTCATGTTGCAGCCGAATTGTCTCATGCGGACGGACGGACATACGTATGGACAGACAGGCGGGAAGAAATGACGACACTAATATTCGCTCTTCGTAATTTTACGAACGAGCCTTCGAAGTACGGACCAAGCATAATAATTTGAGAAATATTTAGAGGGGGTCTCTCAAGGGGGATGGTATATATGGCCTCAGCATAACAACAGTACACATAAGAAAGGAATCTTTTACACGTAGATAACATTACTCAGTCGAAAGAAATAAAAGAAACAAAGAATTTTGGTGCAGCAGCGATGAGTGATCCAGGGTAAATATCCGCTACAATGGAAAAGTAATCACCTTCAACTTAAGTCATTATGAGACAGGTTACATCAGCTGTTAACTGATACTGACTTAATGACATTTTATAATAATATTTTAAAATAATGCCTAGCATTATGTTGTTTATGAGCGTGAATAATATGGCTATCAGTTTCGCTTTTTTGTTTGATGTTTGTGTGACCGTGCATCGTTAATACAATAATATAAGCAGCCACATAGATGCAACAATAACAAATTTTATTGATAATTACAATCAGCTCAACATGCCTGCTGTCAGCAGCAGGCAGCATCGTCGGTGCATTATACCACAAGCTGTAAACACAGTCTAGTGCTCCTGAGGATGGGCGAAGTTATCGACCGACACATGTTGAGCTGATTGTAATTATCAGTAAAATTTATTGTTGCATCTAGTTGGCTGTTTATATTGTCGTTGTTTGTATTTTGTTAATGATAAGGCTTCGTGGTGCTCAATATTACTTAAGCCAATATTCCTGAAAATATGTTGTAATGCGGTAACAGGAGGCTGAAATAAATTCATCTGTCAGTGACGAAGACGATTAATACATATAATTTAGACCTGTTAACAAAGTGGTTAATGTTGTTTAATGAATTTATCGCTTTTATTCAAAGAATCAACCCAAAAACATATTCTTTTTAAGTGAAATGATGGATTCTTGGACGTTCAGGCAAGCAATTTGTAGACCGTCACAGCTGTAGTTGACAGCACTGTGCATACGGATAATACAGATATTTACCCTTAGCAATGTTCTATTGTTTCGAGTTTCCTTACCCATCAGGAACAGATAAACAATGCCAACTAAAGTGCTAATCAAGTACTTTGTTTCGGGTCCACAGTAAAGGTTTAACTGTTCAGCTGAGTAGCCTTGAGTCTCTTTCGTCTTCACTAAGATCTCGCAAGTAATACCCTTTCTCTTGTAACGAATTTCAGCCTTGTGTCACGCTACAAAGCAATCATCAGACATTATCCATCATCACATGTGTCCACGCAGAATAATCGCATCCCGAATATCTACCGTGCTGCCATGTTCTGAAAACCACGAACAGAATGTGCATGCACTGCCTGTGATTAGTTAATTTCAACGCCAGGGGACAGTCTCTTTGGCCAGCTGATACTTGCTAAACTGGTTAATAAATTGCCCACATTTTACAAACTTCAATGGATCATAGCCAAGAAAACAGCTTTTGGAAGGAATACGCAATACCACGAAGCCTGGCAGTGTCAGATCCCCGCATGGGAACAATACAGATGTTGGGATTTCAGATTGTCTAATCGATGTAGTTCAGGTCTCCGGTTTCCTCAGTGCTAATGTTTTAGTGTTTCGGGTTTTCACGGTCGATGGGTTTTGATCAAGTGGTGGTCTTCTGATTTCTTACATCATGAATAAATGTTTGTTCCGACGTCTCGGAAGAACGTGATGTCTCAGTTATCAAGATGCCTTATTTTGGTTTTGGGTGGAAATTGGAACAAACTTATTATCCTACCACAATCCGATGACACGCAGTATCTCAACCATTCACCGTAGTTAACAATACTTATATTACTCATTGGCTCAATCATTTTGAAGCATCTATTTTTACAGCTTCACCGTCTTTCACCTTGAGGCTGATAGTGTTTATATGAATACACAGCGGACAACACTTTCTGCTGGTGTGTAAACTGGGAATTTGTGCAGCATAGCCACTAAATACGGCAATGACTAAGAAAGTGAAGCGGGTATACAGTGTCTCGTGTTCCAGAACAGGCACACTGAAAATAGGGTTTTGAGACCTTAAAATACAACCCGTGCCTTTACTTGTTTAAAGACAAATTACAGTCTCGTTTGGCCCGTCAATGACAGAGCCAAACACGGATCTTTGAGTGTAGCAATTTGTTGAACCGAGGGTGTCACAGAAGACTTGAAATCCAGATATCAATACGCCGCAAAACACGAAAACCCTTTCCTGCGTGTTTACACGTCCCTTTGAAGTAGCTGTTAGTGTTCGAGTTCGCAGATTTACGATAAATAAATTGAGTGATATTTTCTCATTGCACGTCCTCTGCAATTGTATAAACACTGCCGCTCTGAGCACAATTTTCCTCGTCCTCAGTAATATGCCATTGCACTGTCAGATTTGGGGGCTCTGATCGAGTTATGACTCTGAAGATGGAGGTAAAAAGCTCCTTCGAATTCTTACTTACTCTTTACGAGTCGACACGGCGCAACATTCCAGAATCCTTCTGAATTTTAGGAAATTTCAGTGCTTGGGAGTACGTTTTTGCGCCAAAATATTTTCGAGAATATATATTCCAAATCAAAACTGAGGAGCATATACGCAGAATAAACACTCGCAGGGTGAATTAAGCTCTGCTTCCCCGATTATGAATACGTATGTTTGTGCCCCTTTCAATGATAAGAAGATAGACATTAGATCCGTTCATCGGTCACTGAGTTCTTAGGTGTATACAAAATAGACAATATACGAATAACGTAACATTCAGGCGCGTTCGTGCAGCAATTGTAACGGTGGAAAAGCAATAAGTATTACATATTCTGACTGTGTGTTTGCAGCCTTAGGTATCCAGCAGGCAAAGCGCATGCGCCACATTGTCATCCGTGGCCTGTCCGGCTCTACCTTTCGAACACATGTTACGGAACATGACATGTCTCATATGTTTTCCTTTACGACTTTTGTCAGAAACATTTCTCAATCTAAGAAGAACTGAACGAGATATGGTGAAAATGTTTACGGGTCTTCGCGTAAAGTAGGCGTTCTTCTTGTTATATTTTAATCAACCTTGAATTTTGTGGACAGATTTTCGAAGAATGCTCGTACATCAAATTTCATAAAAATCCGTCTAGAGGGAGAGTAGTTGTTCTATCCGGACGGACAGAGAGACAGAGGGACGGATGGATGGACATGACGAAGCTAATAGTCAATTTTCGCAATTTTACGATCACGCCTAAAAAGCAAATCCTCAGGAATTTGAACGTGCCTAAAATTCCTAGTGAGCAGAGGTCTTCGCGCGACGTCAGGATGAAATGAATAAAGTAATGACAGTCTCGTCTGAGCGAATGAAAGAAACGCATTTCTTATTCATGAAAGACGACACGAACGTAACCCAGTTAATTAGTCACGACTTTCTTTACGATCCCTAATCACTAACAGAAGAGAGTCGTATTTTAAGTGTTCCTAAGACTTGCATCGTTCGATCGATCAATCAGTCACTCGGAGCACGAATGTGAAGAAGTCACGGACAACATACTAGCATGAGAAATGAATTACGGACAGCGACAGTTACAAAAAGTAAGAATAAATGGCTGCAGTGAGTAAAAAAGGAGATATCGGAGGAACAATCGATCGCGGTACCTTGCGGGCGTTGGAGGGCGTCGCAGTTTGAATGGAGTGACGGAACGGACATCTGAAAGAAGAGTGGCCCATTTCGAAGATTGAAACGTTGCACTGTACCCCTGTCTGGCAAGGACATTTAGTGGGCATCGAGCTCTGAAAACTTGTGCAATGTAAACAGAGGACGTAGTAAAACGCAAATATATCCCACGCATTGGTTTCAGTATTAAATGCGCAAAATGGAGAATACCTAATTGACGTTCGTTTTGTAACCGTGGGCAGTGTCCCGACAACAAAAATGCTGCAAGGATTTGGAATAAAATTCGAAATTGTAGTCGACATTCATTTTTTGGAGAATTTTCTCTGCTCATACGCTGGTCGATTATAAATCTCATGCAAGGGAATAGAAGTACCACTTTTAAAAATTCTCGCAGTATTGGTATGACCTTTTAAAATTGCATCTTAAGTGAAAATTTATTAGACCACAGCTAAAACGGAATACAGATATTTTATAAAGAAGAACATCTTACTACGACGTAGATATAGGCTATAAACGTGAAGCAAAATAAACCGTTATCTCTACATTTATTTTTGGTCATTCTAATTATCATTTCCCTTTATTGTCTGACAGTGTGAACGGTATTGCACTTGTTTAGTACAAATCACAGCGATCTTGGCAAACACGATACAAAATTTTGTCTTTGTAGAACGTTTAAATTTTCACTGACAAATTGTTTAACTTTCAGCTTTTGAAGAAGTCTGATCCGTGGGAAGAGTTCATTAGTCCAGCTGAATACTATTTAAACTGCAACTCCCACTGTCTTCTCTCTACAAATCCAGCATTCAAATTAAATGAAACAAATTGGCAAATTATTTTAAGAACTTTGTATATCTACATACCTTCAAACGTAGATATCATCGGCATGAATTCGGGCGTAATGGGTGATTTATAATAATATTGTCATCGAGTCCAGATATATCTTCCGGTAGGATAACTGATGAAAGACACGTGAAAACTGCAGGACATCCGACCAATAGCACACACGTTAGCGTACGATTTGTTTGTGTGTGTGTGTGTGTGTTTTGGGGGGTGTAGAGCGATAACAAAGTAATGTGCATTGCTATCCCACTGGTAGATCCCCAGAAATAACCGGGCATTTCCGAGAGGTTTTTGTTGTATAGAATATTCTGTAGTACGGTGGAAATGCAGGACACTACATTACCGATCGCTTTTATCACTACTTCTTAAATCTTTCTTGAAAGAGATGAAGAGGCAGGGAGATTGAAAGTCTGATTGAAGAAGCGGGTGACCACACAGGATCGTATCTGGGAAGAAGGGAGCGAAGGGAAAGTGAAAAGCGAGGCAATGAACAAAATATCAAAGGGAATGAAGAAGGATCAAGAAAGAGATGGAAAATTAGACGATGTAGGACGGAAAAGAGCCTTTCACAAAAGGAAAATACGGTTGGAAAATGTGCGAGGGGGGAGTGAAGGGATGGGACTGTACCAGAGAGGGATGGTTTAGAAGTCGCGGGTGAAGGCACGACAGAATTGGAAATGAAAAGGGATGAAGGGAGGGTTTCCGAATCTAAGAGGAACTGGGAGAGGCGATGAAAGATCGGGCCGGGTTGTGTGTGTCAAGTGGAAAGATGACCCCTAGGTCAAACCGTCCTTGACTAGATGAATTTCTTCTGGTTCTTTTCATCTTACTTCTTTTTCTTTCTTTCTTTCTTTCTTTCTTTCTTTCTTCCCTTGCGTTTTCATTCTAAGACGAAAAATGCAGGTACAGTCGTGTCAAACAACACCACACACAGAGGAGTTTAAGTGGCACTTTGCTGCATCCCGAAAGTCTTATTCACTTCTTTGATCTCGGTTAGTGCACGACGCGTATTAGGGCAGCGCTTAAACTAACTCCCCAATAAGGTTCTGCTGAACTCTCGTTTGATATTATTTCGGCATGTTCATACTAACATCATGATGTGAGGTATGCCTACGAGGTTCTCATACCAGTGACTATGAAGACTGCTGTCATACACAATGGGACGTTATTGTGATATATATATGTAACGACATTTCGCAGAAACTTGCTGCATCCGTTTTCAGGACAGATGGAGAAGGCAGGCTTCTCCGAAACCCCAGTATATACGACAACATTCTTCCAAAACCAAGTGACGTCTGAGGTAGTTTCAACTCTAGCTGTTAAAAAATAAATCAGTCCCATTACAGGCCCGAGGTGCCCAGAGGGTTCCAGGAAGTTAAGGTTCCCAGAATACGTAACAATGGCCCAGGATGGTGGTAAGGTTGTCGGTCTTACGCACCGGCCGCTTTTTACCCCCAGGAAATAATCCTTGTACTCATTTCTGTTAGAGGCTGAGTCGACCCCAGGGCCATATTGGGATTGGAAGGATTATGTCAATGAAAAATTCCAATGACACCATCTGGAATCGAACCATCCACCTTCCGATTTGTAGTATAGCACCTTAACCACTGTGCTACCGCGGTCCCCCTAGCTTCTAAAACATTCTAATATTTAAGGCAATTCAAAGAAAAAAGTGGTGGCAAAATAATATTATAGTCTCCTTCGATAACAAGCTCGTTGATTGGTAATTTTTAATGAAGTTTCGGGGAGTTTGCTGCTTCTGTCTTCAGAGTAGTCCTAGAGTAATATTCTTAGATTACTCAGTTTTCTATGAATGCCCTGAAAATAGTGGTAGGAGCGAACACTAGGTACCAAGCAATACGGTGTCATATAGCAGAAGACTGCAATCTTTCTTACAAACGCCGCACAAACTGCAAATCACGTAAAATTAAACTCTATTAGAAGGTTAATGGCAGATTTATAGCTACAGAACAATGAATTTCATATAGCAGAGACCTTGATAAGCTGATAAGATGAATGACTCATAGATATCGTAGCGTCGATGTACGGACATTTTTATTTATGTCCTATTTAACGAATCGTCAGTTGCTTGGGTTTTAAATCAAAGTATTTACTTCAGTAATGTGTCATTGTTACGTATTTCAAGCATGCGTTTAAACCTCCTTGGAATATTTGACGAATGTTATATTTTGACAAAATCCGTACAACTAAGTCCCAAAGGTAAAGATATTTTGAGAACCCGGTAACCATTTTCTTGTTCAGAAAAATGTCCACCCTTTACAGTATTTAACAGTTTACAAACAGCCAGCAGCTGAACCACATCGTTAGCCACTTACAATCCAGTTCGCACTCCGCAATATTTCTATATTAAACTGCATCTTAATATTTTCATTTCAAAGCCTACCCACCTATCACGATCGATTACCTCCTTTCGATTGGCGCAATTAAAATTTTGTATTCATTTCCTGCTTCTTCCTTGCGTAAAACATGCTTCGTCCACCTCATCCTCAATGACGTGATCACATCAGTAACACTTAGTGATGAGCATCGTTATCCAAATTCACTTTTTCTTTCCGAAGTATAAATAATCGCTTGAGAACCATGTGCTCAGACACCATGAATCTATTTTCCTTGGTGAAAGACCCAAAATTCTTAATTAAATTCAGCAAGTAATATGAACGTCGTGTTACTAGCCAAACACGTGCAAAGTTATAACAGAAAATATCCAGATATACCAATCGCAAAGTGCCAAAGGTAACTCTCAGAATACGTGTAGATCACTCTGAATGCTTTCCTTCCAAACACAATTTTCGCGCGGGTAATTTTTTTTTTTACAAAATGCAAATTGGGCGGAATGAACTATTAAATGGCACATAGTCATTAATACATGTATGCTGTCAAAATGTATAAAAGTCTAGTTAAATAAAATTAAAATTTTACTCTAGAATTTACGTGTCAGAATGGCGTATTTGCTAGGTAGTTTACACAAGTCGTGCGAATGAATGAGCACGTGCAAAATATATTGTAAAAAATGCCGGAAAGGATATGCAGAATTTTTGAAACCGAATTTTTGTAATTCACTACGTTTTATGCTACATTTTTCCCAACGTGCTTGCACGTATCCACGTTTATATGTTTCATGTGCACCTCTACTATAGCGTTAGGCAGGTGCGTGAATTTTTCAGCCAAAAATAAAATAATTATCACTCATGCCTGGGTAACGTTATAGTCAGAGTTAACGTATCTGTAACCCCCAACACAAATATTTGAGTATATTACACTAATTCGACCAAAAAATGTTTTTGTAACAATATCCAAGTGTGACTGGCTATGAAAGGAACCAGGGGCGTATTCATAAAACAGCTCTGTGTTTTGACGTTTTGCTGACCGTGCATCTCAGTATATTTATCTCAGTATTTAACCAACTTGATGCACAAAACTTGTTTCACAATAAGTTTTATTTAATGCCTCTACATGTTTCGAGCACGAAATAAAACTTATTGTGAAACAAATTTTGTGCATCAAGTTGGTTAAATACTGAGATAAACTTTGTTTGTTTCATACATTACATCACAGTTCTTTAGAATGGTTTCTTTCTTTTTCACACGTAATACACCCTTCGCTGGTTCGAATTCCAACAAGGGCACACGCTAAGCTAGTTGAAAAGATCAAAACTTTGAGGCAAAATTTCGTGTCGACTCAAAGTAATAAATTTAAGTAGGCTACGATTTCTTCCATTTCCTTAGAATGAAACTGAATGTTCTGCTTTGGTAAAATGTTATTAGGTGATCAATAGCACAAGCAGTTTTCTTTCCCACGTGCAGAAGGTGATTTGTCTATACCACGAGGCATTAATGAGTACATTTTGCAGCTATTTTATGCAAGTCCTGTTACAGAACTTGTTTAAAAAATTAACTTTTCCTAAAACCTCACTCTACGTCGTACTTCGCTTTCTAAATAACATTTTGAGGACAAGAACTTCTATTGTACTTAAAATGAAAAAAGGCAGATGAGAAATGAGAAATGACTTTTACTGGGTCAACCCCTGTTCAATTTCTCATCTACAGGTCATCAATTTCTCTTAACACTCCATCACGTTATAACCAAGAGGGACTCAGTTCATTGAATAATGAGCCACGAATACCATTTGCTTCACACGGACACCAGAACTCCCTCCACTTCCAAACATCGCGTTCATTGTACCTTAAGAAGTTGCAGCAAGACAAGGATTTATCAGTGAGTACTAACAAGCATTGTAGATTGTATGGTTTCTAATAGCGAGTCTTGGCGGTTCAAACAGAACACAAGCAACAATAATTAGCAGATATGTTTTTACGTGTGACTCTTTTGTCCGAACTGCGCAGTTTCTCTAAATAAAAGACCAAATTATTTTCCGCTCTGTGTTGTTACTTCCTGTTACCGTAATTATACGTTTATGTTCTTGCGCGATTCTAAGGTCGTCAAAACAGTGTCGACGATAATTTGTTTTCCGCGAATAACGCCTTGTGTGCTGGTAAACAGTCACCGAGATTTCGTAGAAGCGTACACTTCTACATTCCGTGGGTTTCTTTTCAATGCAAATGGAAGTATTACACTCTAGCAAAACGCCGGTATCTCTGTAGCAGTCTACACACGGTACCATCCCAAAGGACTCTTGACCGTTCTGCACTACTTGAACCTAAGACAGACGGATGGAGCAGCAATACAAAGAATTATATAAGAAGTAACTCTGTAATTTTTTCTCATCATATATAAGTAGGCTGGCCAAATCACGCAAGATAAGATGTAAGGGTAATCAAATAGCAGACACACGATAAGAAATGCATACAAAATTTCGTTTTGACGCCCTGTAAGAAAGGAAAATTATTATTATTATTATTCTCCTTCTTCTTCTCCTTCTCCTTCTTCTTCTTCTTCTTCTTCTCCTTCTTCTTCTTCTTCTCCTCCTTCTTCTCCTCATTCTCCTCCTTCTCCTTCTCCTTCTTCTTCTTCTTCTCCTCATTCTCCTCCTCCTTCTTCTCCTCCTCCTTCTCCTTCTTCTTCTTCTCCTTCTTCTTCTTCTCCTCCTTCTCCTTCTCCTCCTTCTCCTTCTTCTTCTTCTCCTCCTTCTCCTCCTTCTCCTTCTTCTTCTCCTCCTCCTCCTTCTTCTTCTCCTCCTCCTTCTTCTTCTTCTCCTCCTCCTTCTTCTTCTCCTCCTCCTCCTTCTTCTTCTTCTTCTTCTCCTTCTTCTTCTTCTTCTTCTTCTCCTTCTTCTTCTCCTCCTTCCTCTTTTTTTTTCTTCTTCTTCTTCTTATAAAGCGCTACAAACTATACAAGGTTCTGGCTCGCTCAACACTTTCTTTCAGCTGTCTCTATTCTGTACTACTTTCTTCCAATTGCTTACGTTTATGCTCTTTATATCTTCCAAAACGATATCTGCTCAACGTGTTTTAGGTCTTCCAATTGGTCTTTTAGGCATGGGTTTCCATCTCTTGATTTTCTGCACAATATTATCCTCGGCTATGCTTTCAACATGGCCTAACCAGTTCAATCTTTGTTTTTTAACAAACCCGATTATACTTTGCCCTTTTAAAATATCGTTGATTTGGAAGGAAAATACTGCTATAATGAAACGTACAGCAGGTCTATGATGATGTGCATTTTATTCAACTGAATCAAAATGTTGCCAGATCATAATGCTGAAGGTTCGCTGGTCCTTAAACAGTAGAACTTCCGCACTCACTGAGCGACGCTAAGATTATAAAGAAGAGTTGCCTGGAGTTAATTATTACTAAGTGAGGAATATAAAGAGATGCACGCGCATATACTTTTCAACATAATCCGAGGCCTCTTCTTGTTCTTTTCTGATTTCTGGTTGACGTAGTTCCGTCTACACTGAGTTGTAGATACGGCCTGACGAATAAAGTATGCGATATGACATGTTGTTTTACGTTTCTGAGTGGGATATCATAATTTTGGTATTATTTGATGTACAAGAATGGGCTTATATACCCACACATCAAAGCCAAAGTAACGAAATCCCCATTATCTACGGAGGCAGCAGTCAATTCAAATTCAAATCACACCCATCTAGATACTGTTTACACCTTTACTCTCTTTATGACCGGAACATGACAGCAGAATAGATTCTATTGACGACAAGCCGAAACTTGGGAATTCCTGTGTGGAAACAAAATGCAGCGATTGCCTATCACGATGTGTACAAACATTGTTTCTACACACCAAAACAGCGGTGGCCCATTCTTCTGCTTGATTCCCCGCTCTCAAAAGGAAACCGCTTAATCAGATACTTAAATTCGAAAGAAGTTCACATTTTGGTCTTACGGGATGTGACATCTTGAAATCTCGTAACGAGTATAAGAATTCCGCAGAAAATTACCTAGACTCTCAAGACCGAGGCAGAAGTTTCTTCCGAAATATTGCTATCTACCAGTCTATACGGCAGCACGCATCAAAATAACATAAAATAATTCAGTGCCGAATGAACGTCAGATCTCAACTACGTTTGAACTTCATGCAACGTAAAATTAAATGCGCTGTTGTTACTCACTTGTCAAATGATTAACAACGGAACCAGGTACTCTACATTTGTAGCTTCACGTTATTTCAAACGACAGTTAATCAAACTAGTTTATCATCATTTCTAATATCAACCAACAACTGCACTTACATAACTTTCACATAAAACACTTTAAAAGCACTTAAAATCACTCCGACATGTTTCGATCTTGTCAGATCATCATCATGGAGCTTTGTTATTCCTTGCTAAAGTTATATTACAATATTCAACATTTAATTCCTTTTTTGTAAACAAGGTTTTGTGGCAGCACGTCATGTTGTACACAACGCACACCTAGCCAGCTGCTCTCTTTACAACACATTCCTACACTACATGACATGCTGCCACAACACCTTGTTTGCAAAAACGAATTAAACTGTGAATATTGTAATATAACTTTAGCAAGGAACAACAAAGCTCCCTGATGATGATCTGACAAGATCGAAACATGTCGGAGTGATTTTTTAAGTGTTTTTAAATTGTTTTATGTGGAAGTTACGTAAGTGCAGTTGTTGGTTGATAATAGAAGTGATTCTACAAAAACACACTGTGCAACAATAAGATTTAAAGATGCGACTTATTCAGTTTATTACATTTCTGTAGACAGCTCTACATGTTTTGGGTGTTGACACCCATCATCAGCAGCTGGTACAGCTGTAATTACAGCTTCTGGTATTGATTAACCGGATCTAATACATCCGCTCCCGTTGTTGAGTTGGAACTGATTCACGTGTATCGTACGGTAGGTATTCACTTGTTATCAACAAATGAATAAATAAACTTAATAATTCCCATCTTGTTGGACAATTAGTAATTCAGCAATACTTTAGTTGTACATAATTTAAAAATACTGCTTTTAACCATCCACCATTATTTTATATATCATATTCATCAAGGCCAGTAACATTCAATATAACCAATCTGCAATTTTAAATTATACATTAGTATTAATAGCAACGTATTTTACTCATTGCAGTTAATCAATACCAGAAGCTGTAATTACAGCTGTACCAGCTGCTGATGATGGGTGTCAACACCCGAAACATGT
>Ga0123353_10008858_pt1 | contig 13800 bp, 15 predicted proteins | sample TergutLab28metaG_3_FD_92763 | JGI IMG/M metagenome (GOLD analysis project Ga0123353, IMG submission 92763) | Labiotermes labralis P3 segment gut microbial communities from Petit-Saut dam, French Guiana - Lab288 P3 | ecosystem: Host-associated > Arthropoda: Insects > Digestive system > Gut ... | reverse complement strand
TATCGGCAAGCGACAGCGCGCGCAAATCTATCCCCGCATCCGCAATAGCGTCGACAGCTTCCAGCAGCTTGCCCGGCTTATTCTCCAAAAAAACGGATAATTGCTCTATAGTCATAGCTGCTCTCCTTTTACCCCCCGATTGTCGATAACGCGCACTGCCTTACCCTCGCTGCGGGTTATAGTCTTGGGCGCTACAAGCGTCACCTTGGCGGCTATGCCCAGGACATTCTTGATTTTTTCGCGAAGCTCCCTCTCGCGGCCCTCGACGCCCCTGACGGTATCCGAAAACCCGTGCGTAATTCTGCATGACGATACACGAAATTCTTCTTGCATTTTCATCGGAAATCAGTTAAAATAGCAGCGGAGGAATTTCATATGAAACAGATCAGCGAGCGAATTTTCTATTGCGGAATTTTGAACCCCAACCTGCGGGTGTTCGACGTGGTGATGCGAACGGACTTCGGCACCAGCTACAACGCCTACGTGGTGAAGGGCAGCGGGGCCACGGCGATTATCGACGCCGCGCACTACAGCTTTTCCGGGCTTTTCCTGGAGGAGCTGCGGGAGGCCCTGGGAGGCAGGCAGCCGGATTACCTCGTGGTGAACCACACCGAGCCCGACCACAGCGGAGCCATCGCGGCGATGCTGGAGGTCTGGCCGGGGCTGACCGTCGTCACCAACGGCGTGGCGGCGAAATACCTGCGGCAGATGCTCAGCCGGGACTTCTCTCCGCGTATTGTGAAAGACGGCGATACGCTCCCATTGGGGGACTGCGGGCTGCGGTTTCTGATCGCGCCCTTTTTGCACTGGCCCGACAGCATGATGACCTGGCTGCCCGAGGAGGGTACGCTGTTTTCCTGCGACGTATTCGGCTGCCACTACTGCGAGCAGGGCGTGACGGACGCAAACGTCACCTATGAGCGGGACTACCAAGCCGCCTTCCGCTATTACTACGACTGCATCTTCGGGCCGTTCCGCCCCTTCGTGCAAAAGGGCCTGCAGAAGCTCGAAAGCCTTGATTTGCAGCGCATCTGCCCCAGCCACGGCCCGGTCCTGACCAGGGGCTGCAAGCTGGAAAGCGCTCTGGATGCCTATCAGCAGTGGTCAGCCCCGGTGGAGAAGGCAGACACCACACCGCAGGTGCCTGTGTTTTATTGCTCCGCCTACGGCAACACCGCGCGCATCGGGCGGGCCGTGCGGGAGGGCATTTTGGAGGCTCGCCCGGGGGCGGCCTGCGCGCTGCACGACCTGACGGGCTGCAATATGCCGGCCATGGGGGCCCTGCTGAACCAAAGCGACGCCTTTGCGCTGGGCTGCCTCACCATCAACCGGGACGCCGTGCCGCCCCTGTGGGCGCTGCTCTCCCACGCCGACGCGGTGAATATGCCGAAGCGCCCCTGCGCCCTGTTCGGCTCCTACGGCTGGTCGGGCGAGGCGTTTGCGAATATTGCGGCGCGATTGCAAATGCTGAAATGCAATGTCTTCGAGGAGCAGTTTAGGGTGAATTTCGTGCCCTCCGGCGAGGAGCTGGCGCAGGCGAGGGCCTTCGGCAGGCGTTTTGCGGAAAGGCTGCCATGATACTGCTCTATTATTAAAAGCGTTGTATGTCGCTCCGCGAATCGCCCTGCGATACTCCCTCAGCGCCTGCGGGCGCAGCTCCCTCACGAGGGAACCGGGGGATTGGGCCTTAGCAGCTCTTACAGCACCGCGCCCCCTCGCAGAGAAGGGGGCGTATTATTTTTCATTTTTCTCTTGCTTTTTGCCTCGGGATCAGGTATAATGGGCAAAGGAGGTGTCTCATATGATACACTTTGACAAAAATCCAATGAAGCTCAGCGGCGTGCTGCGCCTTACGATGACGGCGATTTTTATAGCCCTGCTCATCGCGGCGCAGGCAGCGGCGGCGCCCTTGGGCCAATTCGTCGTGGGCCCTTTGGTCAACCTGATCCTGATCGTGGCGATGATGACCTGCGGACCCGCACCGGGCCTGACGGTGGCGCTGCTCTCGAATGTTTTCGCGAAGCTGCTGGGGATCGGGCCGCTTTGGACGATCGTGCCCTTCGTCATGGCGGGCAACGCCGCGCTGGTACTGGTCTGGTACGCGGCGGGCAAAATGCAGGGCAAAGGCCTTTTTTCCAGCAAGCACATCCTGCGCGCTGCGGCGCTTGTATTGGCCGCTGCCTGCAAATTCGCGGTGCTCTATATTGGGGTCGCAAAAATAGCGGTACCGCTGCTGCTGCGCTTGCCCGAGCCGCAGGCGTCGGTCATATCCAATATGTTCTCGCTGCCCCAGCTCTTTACGGCGCTGATGGGCGGGGCGCTCGCCATGGCCGTTTTGCCCGCGATCGAGAGGGTCGGGAAGGGCAGGGCAATGGGCTGAGGCAAGCGCTGTGCCTATGCTCCCCCCAGGCCTCCTGCGGGAGCCCTTCCCACCTCGCGCGCGAAGGGGGCGGTCGGAAGTTTTCCCTGTTTTCGGGGTGAGGGCTGTTGCATTCCCGGCTGGTTTGTGCTATACTAATGTCATGGAGGTGACAAACATGGCAAACGCGGCGACACTGACCCTGCAGCTGGACCCCGCACTGATGGAGAGTGCGGAGGCGCTCTACGGCGGCTTCGGGCTAACGCTGGCACAGGCATTCAACATTTTTCTGCATAAATCTCTGATGGAAAACGGGCTGCCCTTTGAGATGAGGCAGCCGCGCTATAACGCGGAAACGGAAGCGGCCTTGCAGGAGGCGGAGGATATTGTCAACGGAAAGATGCAAACCAGGGTCTATGAAAACTATGCGGACTTTTTGGCCGAAATCGATGAGGAAATCCGTATGGAGCTAGAGGAGCGTGGTGTTGCATGCTGAAATTTGAAACCACCGCGCAGTACCGTCAGGAATACAAGCGGGCCCGTAAACGCGGCCTGGATATGTCTTTGATTGACAGCGTCATCCTAACCCTCCTGGCGCAGAAACCGCTGGATGCCAAGCATGAAGACCACCCTTTGTCCGGCAAGTTTCAGAACTGCCGGGAATGCCATATTCAACCAAATTGGCTGTTGATTTATCGGATTGATAAAAATATTCTGACACTTACCGCAGTGCGGACCGGCAGCCATGCGGATTTGTTCAGATAAACATACTGGCTACCGCGCAAGAATTCCGCCGTATTTCTCCACCAGGGGCGCGGCCCAGGCCGGGGCGGCCACCAGGGCTCTGCCGTTATAGCCCCGCAGGAGGGCTTCCAGCGCGGCGGGGTCGTCACCGGTGATTTTTATGGGCTCAAAGGACGGCTCCTCGGGGTCGTATTCCTCGAGATCGTCTGGATCGGCCTGGGAGAGGGGGAGCACCTCGCGAGGGCCGGCGATGCAATCCTCCCAAGCCTCCAAAGGAGGCTTTTCCCCTTTCGGGGGCTTTTTATTTTGCGGGGGATTTATTTTTTTGCCCTTTAAAAGCGCCGTGAGGGCCGCGATATGCGCCGGGGCGGTGCCGCAGCAGCCGCCCAGGACCGACGCGCCCATTTGGAACAGCTCTTCGCATTGCAGCGCAAAGTTTTCCGGGGAAAGGTCGTAGACCGCCCGCGCGCCCTCCATGCGGGGCAGGCCCGCGTTGGGGTTGACGATGACGGGCAGGCGCGTTTGCTCCAGCAATTGCGGCAGGATTTGGCGGGCCCGCTCCGGCCCAGCGCCGCAGTTGATCCCGACGGCCTGCACGCCCATACCCTCCAATATCGCCGCAGCGGCCTGGGGCGTGGCCCCGGAAAGCAGCCGCCCGCTGGCCTCGAAGGTCAGGGTGCACAGGATGGGCAGGCCGGGGGCGGCCTCCTTCGCGGCGATAATGGCGGCCCTGACCTCCTGGGTATCCCCCATGGTCTCGATGAGGATGAGGTCCGCCTCCCCCGCCCCGGCTTCAATCGTCTCCCGGAACAGGGCGATCGCTTCCTCGAACGCCAGGTCGAAATCCACCAGCTTGCCCAGGGGGCCGATGTCTAAGGCCACAAAGGCCATAGGGGCCTTGGCGATATAGGCGGCGGTGCCCTCCAGGGCAACGGCCTCCTTCGCGCAGCGCACGCCCGCCGCGGCGACTTCGCGCAGGCCATCCCCGAAATGCAGGCGGTTCGCGCCGAAGGTGTTGGTCTTGAGGATTTGCGCCCCAGCGGCCAGGTAGGCCCGGTGATGGGCGATGATATCGCTTGGGCGGGTGAGGTTCCAGGCTTCGCAGCGCGCGCCGGGGGCGAGGCCCATGGCTTGCAGCACGGTGCCGGTGCCGCCATCGAAGAATACCGGGCCTGCGGAGAGCAGGGCTTGGAGGTTGAACATGGGGGCTCCTTTTGTCTGAATAAGCGTTGATTTTTTTGAAACGCGGCGAATGACGAGAAAGCAAGTCACCAGTTGGATCCGCCTTATCCACCCCCTCTGTCGCGATTGTGCCCCTACGGGGCCGCGACATCTCCCCCAAACCATTCCGCTTCGCTTCATTGGGGGCGATCCTGACGGTATCCGAAAACCTGTGCGTAATTCTGGGTGAAAAACCTGCGGCAGCCCAAAGTCGCCCCAATAGAGCCATAAGCGGAATGCTATGGGGGAGCTGTGCGGGCCCGTAGGGCATGGCTTATTCCACTACAATAATTTCTATGCTTCCGCTGACGCCGCTGCCGTCGTCGGTCCAGGCGGTGATGGTGGCTGTGCCGGGGGCGAGGCAATGTGCGTAGGGTATCCCTCTGGCTTTTACTATATCTGGATTACTGCTTTCCCATATTACCTGGCGTATCGTCGCATTGTCCGGATAGACTGCCCTCATAATCGGCATACTCGAACACCACCATCTCGTATGGCATGGCAGCCTGCATGGCGGTGCGCAAGGCTTCGGCTTCCGGCGGGAGGGGCGCTTGCGTGGTGGTTTCTGTTGTCGTTTCAGCCATGGTAGTTTCCGCAGCCATTGCAACGGCAGTTGCTGTCGTTGCAACGGTGGTCATGACCATTTCCTCCGTAGCTTCCCGCGCGCCGCAAGAGGACATCACCAATAGTATCAACAATGCTGTAGATATCCGTAAAATTTTCACCATTGTTCGCCCCTCGTCTTTGTATAAGTTGCCCAAGGCCCGTCCATACTCCCAGCGAGACAAGGAAGGACGGGATCAAGATGAAATTCAGGAATCTACATAGTCCGGCGCAGCACCGGCAGCGCAGGTGGAAGCGCCTGCGGCTCATCGCGGCGGCGGCGGTGTGCGTGTTTTTGGGGAGCGTGCTCAGCTTCCAGGCGCGCTGCGCGGGCATCCGCCGGGAGGTGCTGCGCCTGCACGTCGTCGCGAACTCCGACAGCAAAATTGACCAGCGCGCGAAGGAATACGTGCGGGACCGGCTGCTGCTGGCGGGGGCCGGGCTGTTCGACGGCTCTATCGACGCGGCGGGGGCCGAGGCGGCCATTGCCCCGCGCATCGCGGAGCTGGAGGCCTGCGCCCGCCGGGCCCTGCGGGACTGCGGCCTGGACTACGGGGCATACGTCGCGGTGGAAACGGATTACTTCAACACGCGCAGCTACGAGGGCGTCACCCTGCCCGCCGGGCGCTACCAGGCGGTGAAGGTGATCCTGGGGCAGGGCGGGGGGCAGAACTGGTGGTGCGTGATGTTCCCGCCGCTGTGCCTGCCCGCCGCGCAGAAGCGCGAAAGTGCTACGCTGGATGCCGTGCTCACGGCGGGGCAGCTGCGCCTGGTGGAGAGCAACCCAAAGTATGAAATTCGTTTTAAAGTCGTGGAAGTTTGGGAGGGCCTGATGGAGGCGCTGAGAAACAAGAAAGCCTAGAAAATCAGGATTTTGTGACCAAGGACGTCCGGGCCGTCCCCCTGCCTTCTCCACCCCCTCTGTCGCACTTCGACCCTATCGGGCCGCCGCGACATCTCCCTCAGTCATTCCGCTTCGCTTCATTGGGGGCGATCCTGACGGCTGCCGCAGGTTTTTTCTCTCCAAAACTGCGCACAGGTTTGTGGATACCCCTAACCCCTGATCGCGGTGCTGGCGAGATCCAGGCGGGCGATGATGTCCTCCTGGATGGCGGGGGAAAGGTCGAGGAAATTCACGAAGGTGCCGTGGATGCGCATGATATACACGCCGCTGGGGGCGTATTTCTTCGGCTTTTCGAGGACCTTGCGCAGGGTTTCGGGCGTCGTCACGTTGAAGTACAGGTAGAATGGGCCCACCTGCTGGGCGCCGCGAAGCGACTGCTCAAGGGCAGTCATCGGCTGACCATGCGCAGCCGGGAAGAACAATGGGGCAATGGCATTGGCGTAAAACTGCTCGCCCTTGTCCTCAAAAGACTCGGCGGGGAAATAGCGGGGATCGACGCCCAGGTGGGAGGCGTAGCCGCCCTTGAACGCGCCGTAGGGCAGCCGCAGCGCCGAGAGCGCCCGCAGGCCGAGGCCCATCTCCGCCTCGCCGTAGAGGGGATCCACGCCGTAGTTGAGCTGCTCCCGAGCGCGGCGGCCGTCGGGGGTGGCGCCCACCCAGTAGCCGTAGAGCAGGTGGGTGGAGGGGGTGGACCAGTCTGCCCGAAAGGGGTTGCCCAAATAATTTTTGCGGGAAGCCACCATCTCTGAGACTTTCGCGGCGATTTCGGCGGCCTCGCTGTCCGCCTCGTCGATGTAATTCCCGAACTTGGGACATTTTTTCAGGAAGGCCAGCAGCTCGGGATCCCGCTCGAAATTCGTGCGCAGGGCCTCGATGAGGCGCTGGGCGTCGCCGGGGCGCTGGCGCAGAAGGTGATCCACCGCCACGAAGCTGTCGGCCATGACGGAAAGGCCATGGATCAGACAGCCGCTGCCGTTGTATTTCGTGCCCTGGCGCACGGGGTCGCGCATGTCGATGCCGCTTTCGATGCCGCCCATGAAGGCGGAGAGGAAGGGCACGGGCAGGCGGCTCAGGGCCACGGAGGCCCCGTTGGCGGCCTCGGCCATCTCGTCCAGGAAGGTACTCAAATTGGCGTAGAAGCGCTCGCGCAGGTTTTTCAGAACCACCGGCGCGGGCTCTTCATCTATGCCGGATTCGTCCGGCATTTCGAGCAATTGTTTGCCGGTCACTAAGGATTTGCCGCCGTTGAGGGTAAGCTCCAGGATTTTCGGCAGGTTCAGCCAGGAATTCGTGGTGTTGGCGTTGTCCTTGCCCATGATGAGGGGCTCCTGGCAGCCGGCCACAGCGATGTCGGGCAGGTCGGCGAGCTCCACGTTTTCGCCCAGGATGGCGTAGAGCGCGTCGTCCCGGAACAGGGAGGGGGTCAGGCAGCCCGGCGTGAACCAGAAGCGTCCCAGCTCGCGGTAGAGCTCGGCGGGCGTGTTTTTGTGCACTTTTACGCTGAGGATCGGCTGGGGCAGGTTCATGTCGTGGTAGGCGTCCAGCAGGGCGTAGCTGCAGGGGTTGGTCAGGTCGCTGCCGTCCACGTCCCGCCCGCCGATGAGGACGTTCTGGGAGATGGCCCAGCTGCGGTCGGCCACGTTGAAGAACACCAGGAAATGCCGGAACAGCGCGGCGGCGGCCTCCCGGGATTCCCTGCTCAGCTGCCGGTAGGGCTCGAAGATGCGGTCCGCGTTGCCCACGGAGAAGGCAAAGGGGTTGGGGGCCTGTTCCAGGCACATCACCTGCCAGAGCAGCATGTAGCTTTGCAGTGCCTCGAAGAGGGTTTCGGCGGGCTGCATGGGCACCCTGCGCAGGGTCTGCGCCAGATGCTCCAGGTGCGCCTTGCGTTCGCCCTCGGCAGACCCGGCCTGCTCGGCGGCGATATCGGCATAACGCTTCGCGAGGAGGCCAGCCCCGGCCAGGCAGAGCTTCATGGCCTCCAGGTTCACGCACTTACCGGCGTCCTGCTCATCGGCCAGGCGGGCGTCGATCTCCTTCATCAAAGCAATACAGCCATATTGCAGCGCCGGGCGGAAATCTGGGATGAGATGCCCTGTGACCTGCTCGACGAAGAAGGCCACCTCGCTCATGGAGCGCCCGTGGGTTTCGTAGACCTCGCTGAGCTGCGTCACATAATCGCTTTGGCGGGCGTAGTCGCGCTGGGCGTCGATGCGTTCCTGGGTGATGTCCCCGATGGGCTCGATGTCGCCGAAGACCGCCGTGGGGTCGCAGTAGCCGCTGAAGGTCTCCACCCGGAAGGCGGGGTTGATCAGGGCGTAGCTGCGGGCGAAGGCATCGCGCTGGGTGCCCGCGAACACGGCGTACTGCGAGATACTCAGCGGCAGGTCGCGCAGCATCTGCAGCAGCTCCTCGGCGGCGCGGGTTTCGGGGTGCAGGGCGGCGGCGCCCCGCTCGTCGGCGCGGCGGGCGGCCTCCCGGGCCAGGAACCAGCCCTCCAGGTGGTCCAGAGCGCGCTCCTCCTTAAAGAGGGCTTTGGCGAGTTCGGTCAATTGCGACGGTGTGTAAACTTGCATGGGGCACTCTCCTATGGCGATAGATTTTGGCTACATGGGTAAAAATATATTTTCTGCCCGGGGCGTCGAGGACGCCGCCTCCTATAAATGAACCGCAATTCCCGCCGCGCGCAGGATTTCCGCGAAGCGCGCGGCCTGCGCCGGGGAGATCTCGGCGTCCCGCATGGTGTACTCCATGCCGCACTGCGCCCACTTGGGCTTGCCGTATTCGTGGTAGCGCAGGAGCTCCACGGGGAACTTTCCGAGAGAGGACAGCAAAGAAGCGAAGGCATGGGCGTCTGCTTCCGAGGCGTTTACCCCGCCGATGAGGGGGATTCGCACCAGCAGCTGCGCCCGTTCCATAGCCGCGATGCGGGTTGCCGCCGCGCGGATATTTTCGAGCACGGATTCGTTCCCCTCCCCTGTCCATTGGCGGTGCAGGGCACTGTCGTGGTGCTTGCAATCCAGGATCAGGTGATCGATCAGGGGGAAGAGCCCGGGCAGGCGGGGGTGGCCGGCGTTGCTCTCCACGCAGGTGTTTATGCCTCTTTCGCGTAACCCGGCCAAACAATCGCGAAGCGGGAAAAATTGCAGGGTGGGCTCCCCGCCGGTGAAGGTCACCCCGCCCCCCGAAAAGAAGAGGGGTTTGGCGCCCACGGCCTCCTGGATGATATCAGCAGCGGCTATCGTCGTGTGTGGTGAAGCCGGACTGAAGCATTCAGGATTTGTGCACCAGGGACATCTGAAATTGCAGCCAGCCAGATGGTAGACCAGGCGGTTGCCGGGGCCGTCCAGGGCAAAGCTGAAGCCCCGGCGGAAGATTTCGATGCGATCGTTTTTGCTCATTGCGCCTCTATAAATGTCCTGAGTTGATCCCTGTTCAGCTTCCAGCACTCCTCATTCTTGATGGCGATGACGGAAGCGCCGTTCTTGTTGGCGTAATTCCAGGTGCCATTGGCCGGCACCTGGTGCTGCTCCACCTTAAACTGTATGTAAATGGGCGCGCCCATGGCCAGGTTGGCGAGCGCGAATTGGCTCATGTCGGTCTCGATTTCCGGCAGCACGTTCTGCACCAGCTTGGCCCACAGCAGGGGGTTGGTTTTGCACTTTCGCACGAGGCTTTCCAGCAGGATGCGCTGGCGCTGGGTGCGTTCCAGATCGCTGTCGAGCTTGCGGATGCGGACAAAGATCAGCGCCAACTCGCCGTCCATGTGCACCGCGCCCTTCTGCGCCATTTCCTGCCGCATTTTTTCCGCGCCGATGGCCTTGCCCCGCCGGGTGGTGTCGCAGATGAACTTAATTTCTTTGTCCGTGACGGGCACGTCCACGCCGCCCAGGGCGTCGACCACCTTCTTGAACTTGCTGAAGTTCAGCAGCACGTAGTGGTCGATGCGGACATGGAAATTCTCGGCGACGGCCCGCATGGCCGCGGGCGCGCCGCCCCGGCTGCAGGCCGCGTTGAGCCTATCCTGCCCGCCGCCGGGCAGATCCACCCAAGTATCGCGCAGGAAGGAGGTCAGTTTCAGCTTGCCGTGGGCGCGGTCGATGCTCAGCAGCAGCATGGTGTCGGAGCGCGAACTGGGGCCCGCGCCGTCCACGCCGATGAGCAGGATATTGGTGACCGTCATCCTGGAGGGGTAGGCCGCGATGGCTTTGGCGTCGGCCGGAAGGATCTCGCGGTGAGTGACATTGCCGGCGGCCAGGAAAACCAGCGTATAGCCGCCGATGCCCAGCAGGAGGAGGATCACCAGCAGCGTTCTGAAAAAGCGGCGCACGGGATGCTTCCTTTTCTTTTGTGGATTTTGGGCGCTTTGCGCATTCTGCGCGCTGCGCGTATTCTGCTTGCCCTGCGGATTTTGTATGTTTTGCGGTTGCCGCGCGGCCGGCTCTCCTTGCTGCTTCGCAGACTGCTGCCGCGGCTCAGCTACACGGTGCCAGGCGTCGGCTGCCTGTGCCGCCCCGCTGCCCTGCCGGGGGGCCGGCGGAGGGGGCATGGGCGCGGGGGGCGCGGCCCATGGATTCCTGAAAGGTTCCCGCGGCGGCATAGCCTGCTGCGCGGGCGGCGGCGGCAGCGGTGGTATTGGCCTTGGCGGCGCAGGCATAGCCTGCCGCGCAGGGGGCTGCTTCGCGGGCGGAGGGGTGGTGCTCTCAAAGCGCTCCAGATCCCGCAAAAGGGATTCCGCAGCGGCGAAGGAGGGCGGCTGCGCGCCTGGCTCCGGCCGCGCCGCAGCTTCGCGCCGCGGTTCCCCCGCCCCCTGTTCCCCGCCGCCTGCTTCCTGTTTGGATTCCTGTTCCCAGCGCCGCATCATCGTCAGCAGGTCCTCTTCCTGCTCCGGGAAATGATTGTCATTCACTTTTTTCGTTCCCTCCTTCGAAGCTCCTCCCCTATTGTAGCTTATATCGCGGGAATTGGCAAGAGAAAATTTATGAAATCACAAAAAAGCGCTTGACACGGCCCCGCTCCTGTGCTAAAATGTCCTTACCCTTTCGCGGGGCTTTTCCGTATGCGCCTATGGCGGAATTGGCAGACGCGCTAGATTCAGGTTCTAGTCGGGGCAACTCGGTGGAGGTTCAAGTCCTCTTGGGCGCACCAGCAAGCAAGGCAAGTCCTTGATTATCAAGGGCTTGTCCCTTTTTTTAGCCTTGTTTGTCCACCTTCCCCAACAGCCTGTCCGGGACAACGCCCCGACTAGATTATTTGCTGATTTTTGGGCGGTCTAGCCGGGTAGGTCGGTGATGAAATTTTGCCTTTCTGCATAAATATGGAGCAGAAAGAGAGCGTGAACAACATGCGCATGACCATGCGACCAACCGCCGTCAGCCTCAGCCTGGAAGCCGTCTTTGAAAAATTTTTACTGTTCAAGCAAGCCCGCAACCTCTCAGCGGAGAGCATCGCCTATTACCGCAACTGCTATTCCTTCTTCGCCGAGTTTTTCGGCGCGGAGCGACCCATCAGCGATTTCTCGGAGGATATCTATTACGCCTACATCCGGCACCTCAAACAGAGCCGCCCCAATTTGCGGGATATTACCCTCAACAGCTATTTGCGTGGACTGCGGGTCATCCTCTACTACGCCATGGAGCTGGGCTACCTTCCCAAGCAGAAGCTCGACATGATGAAGGCCGACAAGGACATCAAGGAAACCTATACCGATGACGAATTGGCCCTGCTCTTAAAAAAGCCCGACATCAAGAAATGCAGCTTCGCCGAATACCGCAATTGGGTCATGGTGAATTATTTTCTCGCCACGGGCAACCGCGTGTCCACCGTGGTAAATATCCGCATCTGCGATATTGATTTCACGGACGGCATGATTTCGCTGACCAAGACCAAGAACCGCAAGGCGCAGGTAGTGCCTTTGTCGCAAACCATGCTGCGGATTTTGCAGGAGTATTTAGCCTACCGTCAGGGCACGCCAGAGGATTATTTGTTTTGCAGCCAGTTTGGGAAGCCGTTCACGCGGGATGGGGTGCAGTCGGCTATCCAGGACTACAACACACGGCGCGGCGTTACGAAAACCTCTGTCCACCTGTTCCGGCACACCTTCGCCAAGAAGTGGATTTTAGCGGGCGGCGATATTTTTCGGCTGCAAAAGCTGCTCGGGCATAGCAGCCTTGATATCGTCAAGGAGTACGTCAATATTTTTGGCGCGGATTTAAAAGAACAGTATGACGCGTTCAACCCGCTGGAAAATGTTTACCGCAGCCAGAACCTTGAAACTAAGAAGGCCTTGGGAATGAAGAAATAACGGACGGCCTCCGGCGGGGTTCAAAATCTATCCGGGCAGCAGTGTTGCTTGCCCCAACGAGTTCATCACCCCCAAGAAAGTATCAGACGAAGCCAAGGCTATCAAGGGTTCGCTACGCCGCTTCGCGCCCTTGACCCCCTTGGCTTCGTCTGATTTGAATGCTTTGGTGATAAACTCATTCGGGCGGCGCAACAAACACACGCCTTTTTGCTGTATTGCGTTTTTTGTCTTGTGTTATCCCTCGAAATATGCTATACTTTTTAAGGAATCAATTATTAAGGAGGCCGGTCATGGAACCCTTGGTTTTTAACGAACTGCCCAAAGAGCAGAGGAAGGCGCTGCAAAAGGAATTTGCTCAAACCGCCGAATCGAAAAAAGCGAGCAGGGCGATTATCATTGTCGCCGTCATATTTGCCGCCGTAGTTATCACCGGGGCTATCGTCGGCTTTATGACGGAAAACCATGGCTTTTTTACGACCTTCCCGACATTTTTCATTGTCATTTTTCCTGCGATTCTACACCAGCAAAAATTTGAAAAATGGCTTGAGACGGAAAAGAACATTGTGACGAAAAGAAAAAAGCAGGGTTAGATGGCCCACCATCTCGGAAAAATACTTAGCCGGGTTACTGTGCCGGTAATCGAAACCGTATGCACCAGCTGCCAGAACTGCGGCCACTGCGGGATGTCGATGTTCGTGCGTATGCCTGCGGCGCTGGTGCGATAACATACCATGGCCTCGCTGTCAATCACCGCCGAGGGCCACTGGTATTCCCCACTGGACATCGGCGGCGTAACAAGCCCGGTGAGTGTAATGCTGTGCCCCTCGAGGCCCAGCGTAACCGTGCCGCTGCCAATGATCTCGATGCGGGGCGTGGAGGCCGTAGCCCCCACGGGCCGGTTGAGCGTAAGGTTTCCCGCGCCGCTGCGCGTCACCACAGCGGCGCGGTTGTAATATTTCTGCGGCTTGCAGTCGAAGGCGACAGTAAAGCGCAGGAGCCGGTTGGCGATCACTTCCTCCATGGGTATCTGCGAGGAATGCACTGCCAGCCGCTCGGTGTTTGCCCAGCCGTCCCGCAGCAGCTGGTAGCCGCGCCATGGCGTGAAGCCCCACCCGGCCTGCTGGCCCATCGTGAGTAGGCGGGCCAGTTCTGGCAGGGCAGCATACTTCGTCACGGCGCACTGATAGGTCACGGTCGCATTTTGATAGCTGCCGTAGTCAATGAGCACGTCGCCGTTCCTGCCGGGCACATGGATTTTCTCCACGTCGCGCTCCGGCAGGCCGTGGATGTTCTTGGCCTCAATCAGCAGGCCGGGGATGCTGGCGGTGTTCATGCCCGCAAACTCAAAATAGCTCATGTCACCAAAATCCCCTTCCTGCGGATTTCGCCCGCCATGATCGTTGATAGCTCGTCAGCCAGTTGCCGCAAGTCCTGCGTGGTGTGATTGATGAACGTGCCGATGTGCAGCACCAGGGAGAAGCCTCCCGCACCCCCGCCGAGGGTTCCGCTCATGGCCCCCTTGACATTCGCGTCAATGTCGAAGTCCGTGGGCACGGCGTTCTCCATGTCGCGGGCGACATCTTTCATGCAATCCGTAAATCCCTCGCCCAGGCCCAGCGCGAGGTTCTCGCCGATTTGGTCGCGGAACAGCTTCGACGGCGAGGC
>Ga0123353_10008856_pt1 | contig 13800 bp, 8 predicted proteins | sample TergutLab28metaG_3_FD_92763 | JGI IMG/M metagenome (GOLD analysis project Ga0123353, IMG submission 92763) | Labiotermes labralis P3 segment gut microbial communities from Petit-Saut dam, French Guiana - Lab288 P3 | ecosystem: Host-associated > Arthropoda: Insects > Digestive system > Gut ... | reverse complement strand
CTCCCAAGTTCCCGTGAGACCTCCATTGTCCATTCGCCTTGTTCCAGCGACCCCGGTCGGATCAACTTTCCAGACCATTACAAAAAGCCGATGTTGTTCCTGCTTGCACCACGACAGAAACTCCAACAATGTTTATTTCGAGGCTCAATAGCAAGGCATTTGGACTCGCTGTGTACGCTTCGCAGTGATGATTGCTCAACACCACGCAACACTCGCTTCCGGTGGTCGGTCAACCCTACAGGGCAGGCTCGTCCTGCAAGGTGCTCAAAGAGAGGGTAGAAAGGCAAAAGCCTCCGTTGTCCTCTCACGAACTTCTTGGCGCAAGACGCATCAAAAAGTTTCCAAGCGTTATTATTCTTGTAGCCCCAAAGCGTTTCTGTATCACAAAATCGTTCCCGTCCGCACATTTTAACGAAATGCGAGCGAACCACGGCACCCGTTACAGTGCAAATAGGGCTCTATAAAATAGGTAGTTTGTAACAATTGTGCCGGTTGCCCCTGAAAATCGGGGGGCAATTAGGGAGAAAACCACAAGTCTCTTGCCCACGTTTTACGATAACTCGGAAAGACCCCTATCGGGTCAATTACGGCTTTTAGGACGGAGCGACCAATGTCGGAAACGCCAAAATCAAGGATGTTCGGGCTTGCCGCCCCCCATCAAAAGATGGGCGAGCAATGGGCAAAGAGCAGGCTGGGCTATCTTCACGTTCTTGTCTTTCTTGTTGTTGCGCTACTCGCAACGGTTTGGAGCGGGGCGGTTTTTGCGCAGCCAGCGATAGACATCAATGGCGGGACAATGTTCAATCGCATCACTTTTGAGCAGCCGGATGCGCCGGGTTTTCTGGATCCTCGCCATGCTTTCAATGAGTTTGAAATAGCTGCGATATTAAGGCTCGTTCGGTATTGGAACGATATCATTGATGTTCCGATGCAGTCCTGGCATAATGGGGGACCTAGAACACTTCACTTTCGGAGAGATCCCCCTGAAGTCACAGGCACCGCGACGGGGGGACCCGGCGGAACGATCACTTTTAATCGCGACTGGACGCATACTGACGACCGTCAGAGTTCTCAAATCGGCATGAACTTTTGGGAGCAAGTGGTGGCGCACGAGGGGGCGCACGTGTTGGGAGTACTGTTTGTCGGTTTTGATTTTACTCTTGGTGCGGGAAGCACGGACGCAGCGGGAACGTTTACCGTTACATCTCTGGGGAACGGTCCGTGGGATCAATGGTTCACGTGGTCTAACGGTAATCCCTTCGTGGTCGGCAATACTTACAATTATGACTTGAACAACCTCATTTTGTGGAACGCTCCAGAAGGTTCTATTGTGAATGGCGATGTTTGGGCAGGTGGCACAGCAAGAGGCGTTGCCATACATCCCAACATAGGTGGAGCCGCACATCCTTATGAACCTGCTGGTAATATCATCTCTTATCGAACCTATCAGGAACGAGACTTTTTCACGGAAGTCGAACTGGCGTATTGGGAAGACATGGGATTCACCCTTGACCGTAGCCGCTTTTTCGGAGCTTCGCTCAATCGCGTCCACAGTGGCGTTATTGAGAGTCACGCCGAGTTTTTCGGCGATGGTATATTTGGTGTCGGCTTGCATATTCTTACGAGCGATGACCAGAGTTTGAACGGTACCAAGTATGCCCTCTCCAACTCATTCGATCCCAATGCTGCCGGTAACACGGTTATCCAGCACGGCAACTTGATTTCGAGAGGGGCAAACGGTGCCGGTATCCGCGTTGAAGGTTACAACCACAACATTACCATTGCCGATGGGGCTATCGTTGGTGCAACCGGCGGATACTTCGTTGGACCAAACAATGCTCACTTTGATTTCGCCACTGGCAACTATTACGATTATGCCACTGGCACCCCAGACGCTCGTGGTGTAACCAGAGGGCAAGGAATTGGTGTTCTGGCAACAATGGGTAACGGAACGGTCCTTAACAGTCATGGTACCATCTACGCAGCATGGCTACACTGGGATGCGAGTGGCAATGCCGTTGCAGTGTTAGATGCCAATGGTCGGCATATCCTGAATGATGCCGTCTATGCCCATTCCAATTTCGCCGAAGTCAACTTTTTATCCGGCTCACGTACTGTTGGAAATATAAACATTAACGTTCCTGCGCGTTTTCAAGCTGGGGCAACACTCTCGCCTCATACCGGTCTTGCAGGCGTTTACACTACACAGGGATATGTCTCCACACTGACCGTTCACGGCGACCTCATTATGGATGCCGACAGCACTTTGCTGGTGGGTGTCGGGAATGGTGGTTTGTCTGACTTGGTGATGGTAACAGGCACTGCCGACATTGGAAATATCTATATCGACTTGGCAACGGTGGCGAATGGCACGTACACGATCCTCACTTCACAGAATTTGCTGACTTACACTCCGATCAATCCGGGACGTATTACGGCACTGGATACTGGACGTGGTACAGGTGTCAGTGCCTCCACATCGACAAGTGGGAATAATATATTATTGACCACCACCGTCGTTCTTCTTGATCCTAACACTCCTCTGCCGAATGATTATCTCGCTTGGACGGGAGCGGAAAGTAATATTTGGACGGATGCCCCAACCCCCACTTCCCCGATCATCAATAACTGGCGGCTGGGTTCTGGCAGTGCCCATTTCATTGATGGGGATGATGTCACGTTTAATCTAAGTGGTACTCACTCGATTGATATTCAGGGCAGTGGTTCCGGCAGGGTTGTTGCTGACATGCATGTCAGTGGCAATGGGCAGTGGACTTTCGATGGCAATGTTCGCGGCGATACAGTGGCGACGACACTCACAGATGCGACTGGTCGTTTGGAAGTAGACATGGACAGAGTCGGTTCGGTGCATCTGACCAGCGGTAGCGTTTTCGACTTCACTGATGTTGTGGTGAGCGGCGGTGCATTAGGAGGCAGCGGTAAGGTTATTGCGGACACGGTTTTTGTTTTTGCCGACGGTATCCTTGCTCCCAGTGTCGATGCAGGGACTCCCGGTTTTGGCATGATGATTATCGATGGTGATCTCGTGATGGATTACGGCGGTACGTTGCGTGTCAACATTGATACCCCCAATCCCGGTACCTATAGCGATTCGGACAGAGTTGCGGTGTCTGGCACGGCGACACTGGGGGATATTTTCATCGAACTAGAATCAGCACTGCCGGTCAGTCAGTTGGGATTGACCAATGGAACAGGAAGCAGCGGTTTCACTTCCACCAGTTATATCCTTCTTGTTGTTGGCAGCGGACTGGATTATATCGACAACTCGGCAACCGTTCTGTACAACGGAGATTATTTGCCCCAATATACCGGCTTGGAGAACGAGAAGGGGTGTTGGCTGAAACCGAAAAAACGCAAAACGATCAAGCATTGCAGCTGACTCTTCAAGGCACAACCGTGAATACACTACTGACCTGGACGGGAGATGTCAATAATAATTGGAATATAAGCATGTATAACTGGGCATGGGAGGACGGTCAGACGACTTCTGTGGATGTTGATGGGAATATCATCGTTACTCCTAACCACAGAGACACCTATTTCTTTGACGGTGATGCGGTGCTCTTTGACGCGTCGTTGTTCGCAACTCCCAGTTTGACACGCACGATCAATCTTGGCAATGCCCTTGGACAATCTGCCAACAGAGTCGTTGCGGATATGTTCGTCACCGGTGGATACGGCAGTTGGGTTTTCAATAATGGGAACATCATCGGTGATGGTGAGATTGGAAATTACCGCGATGCGAATGGGAATGCTGGCAGTGGCAGATTGCTGTTGGACAGCACCTTTTTTGGAACTGTTGCCTTCAACGGCGACGTTGACTTCAAGGGAGGAATGTTTGTCGACTCGGGTACACTCCAGTTTGGCACTGGTGGAACGGGAACTATTGCAGGGAATATTCGCAATCACGGCAACGTGGTGTTTGATCATTCCGACAATAAAACCTACGCGAACAATATGTCCGGTACAGGTTCGTTGACCAAAAGAGATGACGGTATCCTCACCATGACCGGGGTGCAAAACTATACGGGGCTTACGGCGGTTGAAGGTGGTACTCTTCGTCTCGGCAATAGTGCGGGTGTTCAATCTTCCGTGGGAGCCATTGCAATCCGCAATGGGGCTACACTCAGAGGTATCGAAAATATGGTTACCGATTTGAATGCCCGTGGATCGGTCTATAATGATGGCGGTTATATCCTTGACATTGATGCTTTGACAGTGCAAGGGAATTTGAGTAACTTCAATGGCGGTGTCATCGTTGGAATTAAGGACCTGACAATTGAGACCACCATCGTCACCGGATATCACTGGAACAAAATTGATATTGATGCAAACACGATATGGTTTGTTTATAACCCCGACGGCGGTTCTGGAACGTTTGTTGATTTTGTTTATGATGGCGGCGATTGGTGGGTGGACTGGGATTACTTGGTTTGGGATCTCCCCAGTGGGATCGATGGTCTTTATGCGATAGAGTTCACAAAAAATCCCACCAATCCTATGTTGGGACCGGGCGGTTACTGGTGGGTCGATGGCATTCCCGCTGGCTCCTTGTATGGCGATCTCCTCAATACCGAAGATTCCTACATCGGAGAAATCGGAAGCATCACTGCCAGAAATGTCAACAACGCTGGGTTTTTCGAAAAGATCGATACCATGACCGTTCATGGCGATTTCTACAATCGCGGCATTGCTGTTGAACTCGGCGACGTGAGCGTCGCAGGCCGCTTTGAGAACAGTGGCGATTTTGTGAACTTCAAGATGCTCGAATCAAACAGCATCGTGAATAACGGCGGAGCGATTGGAAGCACTACGCTTGGCGGAACAATGGTAGCTCAAAGCGAAATTCTTAATGAAGAAGGTACGATTTTCAACATAGAGACAATCACCGCAGGGCAACTGGTTAACCGTGGCGGTGAGATCAGTTCTATCGGCGAACTTAATATCGCTGGTGCATTCACCAATCGAACGCTCCCCACTGGCAATGCAGTTGTCTTCGATGTAAAGAGTATCCAAGCCGATAGTCTCTGGAATAGCGGGATCATGAGCACCATCGACACCATCACCCTCACCAACGGACTGGTGAACGAAACTAATGGTGCGATTGTTGATGTCAAGTCCTTTACCGTAGGAGGCACTGCCGTCAATAACGGATATATGTACAACATTTCCACATTGACTGTCCAAGGTGCGCCAGGAACAAGCAACGCGATCACCAACATGGGTTATCTGGCCAATATTGACAATATCAGGGTAGAGACTGGTACTTTCCGCAATCAACCAAACGGAGTAATTGCCGGTGTCAGTAATATTGCGACCGGCATCGGCAACCTCGGTGGCACGTTCGAAAACCGGGGAACGATCTATGTCGGCGATGCCGCCCTCAGAACCTCGCAAGGCATGCCCGTGTTCGATGTCAACGGAAGCCCCATCCTTGATCTCAAAGGTGTCGGTATACTCACGATTGATGGCGATTTCAACAGCGCGGGCGGCACGTTTGTGATCGGAGTGCAAGGGGAAAAGAACAGTTGCATTGACATCTATGGCTCCGCCGCGATCAACGGTGGAACGGTCGAAGTGATTCTCATCAATGACACGAATTATCTTGTTGAACACGAATACGTTTTCATGAATGCGGATGATTTGACGGTTGCGTCGCCGCTGGCTTTGCTCACGGTGAGCAATCCTCTCCTTCGGGCAGTTCTGGGGAATGACGACCAGTCTTATTGGTTCTCCTTTGAGCGAGCGTATTCTTTCGCAGGAGTAGGTGGATCAATGAACCAACGTGTGGTCGGGAAATACCTGGACGATGCGACACTTTATCCTGCCGGTGATTTCGAGAAAGTACTCTTGGCACTCCAGTATGCACAGGGCGGTGGGTCAGTCGGCGAAGGAGCGAAAATAAGGGAAGCACTGGAAACCGCTGGTCGTTATGTCACGCCGACGGTAGACCCGCTCCTTAGAGCCCTTGACCAGATGAGCGGTTCCATTTACGGAACAGAGACGGTATCGAGTTTCCAGAATATGAACATGATGCACGCGGCACTTTCCAACGTGGTCAGGCGAGACAATATCGCCTTCAGGCCCGATGTACGAGACAACCTTTGGGGAATGATCTACGGACATGCGGGAAGCACGAAGCACGATGGCAATGTCAATGGGTATCGCCAAGGCTTTTCGGGACTGATGGTGGGATTTGACCGGACCAACGAACTGCGTCGGCGGTTAGGTTTGTTCATCTCGGCAGGAACCGGCAGCCTTTCCAGCGACCTGAATGATCGGGGACTCACCAACGAGTTTATGCTCGGACATTATTTCCGTAAGGATGGCGACATCGGTTATGTACTCGCTCAGATGGGAGTAGGGGCACACAACTACGATACCAGGCGGCACATTGTGTTCGGGTATGTGGACCCGCATGATTTTCTGCGTCCCGGCGATCCCGGCTACGATCCTACTCATGTAAGTGATACTCGATACATTAACCGTACCGCAAGAAACAAGCATAACGCATTTTTGGCGACCTCCCATTTTGAAATGGGGCTGAAATATCGCGGCGGAATTTTGAACTTGTCTCCTTTCGCAGGACTGCAATACACGGGGTTGCTTCGTGAAGGGTTCACGGAAATTGGAGCGGGCAGTTTGAATTTGACGACAACCCGAGCAGACTATCATGCCATACGCCCGATCTTTGGGATGCGGTTCGATGCTCATCCTTTCCGAGCCGGATACGGGCTCGCTTCCCTCTACGGCAATGTGGCGTGGATGTACGAGTTTGAAGCGACGAGGCGGCACACGGAATTTACCGCAAGGTTCACGGAAGCGGGTGTGCTTGACGGCAGTACGTTCAGAGTTCTTGGCAATGATCCTGGTCGGGATTGGGTTCAAGCCGGTTTCGGGTTAAACTATGACTTTAACCCGACCCTTCGAGGCTTCGCCGGTTACGACGCGACGGCGAATTCCCGACAAGTCCTGCACTCCGCCAACCTCGGTATTGTGCGGCAGTGGTAGTGTGAGGAGTTAGAAGTTAGGAGTTAGAAGTTAGAAGTCGCATGCGGTGCGGCATCTTCCTCTGCACCTGTGTATTCTAACTCCTAACTCCTAACTCCTTCTTCTAACTCCTTCCATGTCCCGACTTTCTTGGCAAAAGCGATTGTTTTATCACTGCATGCGTTTTCCGCTCAATCTGTTTTTCAGGATTGTCTATAGGGCGCGTTTTTATGGGCAGAACAACTTGCCAGAGAGCGGCGGGGTGATTTTGATTGCCAATCACCAATCGTATTATGATCCTCCGCTGATCGCGATAGGCTTACCGCGTCGGCTCAACTTTCTGGCACGCAAATCACTGTTTCGTTTCAAACCGTTCGCTTGGCTCATTGACATGCTTGATGCTATTCCTCTCGACATTGACGGAATCGGCTTTGCAGGAATCAAGGAATCATTCAAACGTTTGAGGGCTGGTGAAGTGATTCTGGTGTTTCCCGAAGGGAGCAGGACGTATGATGGTAACATTGCCCCATTTTTGCAAGGTTCGCTGACGCTGGCTCAACGGACGAAATCGACCATTCTTCCGGCAGCAATCTGCGGTTGTTATGAAGCCTTCCCTCTCCAACACAAGTTACCTTTCTTGTGGGGAAAATTTCGAGTGGTGTATGGCAAACCGATTTTGTACGAAGAAATCGCCCCCATGACGGAGGAGGAATTGCGATGCATGTGTGAAACCAAAGTTGCCGAACTTTATCTTGAGGCAGTCCAGCGAAAGACTGGCGTCGGAAAATTTTAGAAGGATCCGGCGTGGATCATTTTTCGGCTTGCGTCCTCTCGCGCACCCGTCTTGCCTGCTCTGGGTCTCCACTCTCTGTTTTTTTGACAATCATTTCTGGATTACCGTGATCGCCGGTCATTCCTGTAGTCGGTTGGGCAGGAACCATGCAATCAAACCGATAAGAGGCATATAAGAGCACCATTCATAAACGAACCGAATGCCTCCGAAGTCGGCAAATGCGCCGAGCAGTGCCGTAGCGATTGCCGCCGAGCCAAACGAAAAGCCAAAAAACAAACCGCCGATGGTGCCAATCTTCCCCGGCATCAACTCTTGTGCGAAAATCACGATGGTCGGAAAGGACGAAGCCATGATCGCTCCGATCAACATACTCAATGCACATGTCATCCAAAGTGAATCAATATAAGGCAGCAGCAATGCAAAGGGAACGGCTCCAATAATCGAAAACCAGATCATCTGCTTTCTACCAATGCGATCACCGATGGGACCACCGATCATCGTGCCGACTGCGGTCGCAAAGAGAAATGCGAACAAAAACAGTTGCGCGTCCTGCACCGAAACATCGAACTTGTCGATAAGGTAAAACGTTAAAAAACTGCTAAAACTGACGGTGTACAAATTTTTGGAAAAAACCAGTGCCAGCAAAATAGCCAGGGGAAAAAAGACACTGCGTTTTGCAAATATTTCCGACCAAACGCTGTGTTTTTTCTTCTTTTTCTTTTTTGAAAACTTCTTTCTGACGGTTTTTACCAACATCCTTTTTTCACGGAGCCGTCGTCCGTGCCATTGACACAGGGGAAGCACCCAAAGAATCGCACAGAAAACAAGACTGGAAAACCACATGATGTTACTTTGTCCATAAGGCGTAATCATAATGGCAGCGAGGAGCGGACCAATGGACGAACCGATATTTCCACCGGTCTGGAACAAGGATTGTGCCAATCCCAGTCGTTTGCCAGCCGCCATATAGGTCAGTCGGGCGGTTTCAGGATGAAACACAGCCGAACCAAAACCAATGAAGGTGACAGCAAGCAACACCAGGGGAAAACTCGAGGCGTTGGCAAGGAGCAAAATTCCCAGCAGCGTCGAAGTCATGCCGAACGGAAGCGAATAGGGTTGCGGGTGTTTGTCCAAGTACCAGCCGACGATGGGTTGGCAGACGGAGGATGAAAGTTGAAAGACGGTCATAATAAGACCGACTTGTGTAAAAGAAAGAAACAGCGAATTTTTGAGAAGCGGCAGAACCGCAGGAATGAGCGATTGAAATGTATCATTAAAAAAATGAGAAACACACAATGCCCAAAGAACAAGATATTTCGTCTTCGATACGGAAGTGATGGCTGTGTTACGGAGCAAAAAAAGACAACGTTTCAATTCTATCCGTTTTGCGAAATCCCACAAGGGAAACCGCCCCGAGCCGAGGCTGAGCTGTTCGTTAACCCCTTCCCAACGGGCATTTTACTTTCCGACAGAATCCTAGTATAATAGCGACATGGAACCGACACTGGACGACACCCTGCTGACTGCCTATCTGGATGGCGAATTATCGCCGCATGAACGGCAACTCCTCGAACAGCGGCTCGCCCACGAACCGGAACTGCGGCAGCGGCTCGTCCTGCTCGAAGAAACTTGGCACTGTCTCGATTTGCTCGAACAGGAACCTCCCAATGCCGAACAAATTGAAACAACGTTGCATGTAGCGGCGGTTTCCGTGTCGGGAGTTCCTCTTGCGCCAACGAACATCAATCGGTTTCGGCGATGGGTGATCGTCGCGCTCGCTGGCATCGTGTTGTTCGCGATCACTTTTCGTCTCGGTATGCAGCCGTTGCTCGACGACCCCTCTTTTCGTCAGATGATTGAGCGATACGACATGTATCTTGCGGTTGTGGATGACGGAGGACTTCTCCTGTTGCGGCAATTGGCGTTTGAGCGCGTGTTTCTGCCGCCTCTTCCTGAAGGGACGCAGATTGACCCGGCAGTGTATACACCGAGTCAGTCCCATGGCTGGATCAGTATGTTTTCCCATCAGGCAACCCGTCGTCAAAACACATTCGATGATCCCGAATTGTACCGCTTGTTTTACAGAAATCTTCAAAGGTTCCGAGACCTGTCTCCAAAGAAGACGCAACAAATTCGTGAGTTGCACCGCAGTATTGAAGGGGCACCAAGACACGACGAACTGGTCATCACGCTTCAGAACTACTATCACTGGTTCAAATCACTGCAATCGTATGAAAAAGCCGGACTGAAACAACAAAAAACAGTCGAGGACAGGGTGGCAGACATTACTGCATTGAAAAGTCGTCTTGACAACCGCCAGTTAGACGATGCCCTGCAGATGCCTTCGGAAATTATCAGTTATGACGAGAGTCAACGACTTGCAGAAACACTCGCAGAATTGCCTTCGTGGCAACAAGATCGTCTGCTGAATAGTGATCCGATGCAGATCATCAACATTCTCAAACAATCATTTTCACAAGAAAGCACGAGAGACCCGAGCCGACAGTAGACCCGGAGCAGGTCTACCCATTACCAATTCTTGGAAAGCGCGGTTTTCGCGCGAACAAACCCTAAAACCGCTTTTATCCATTAGTTATTTCAGCGGATTTCCATAGATGCCGAAAAGAGGGGTGTCTCTGAAATTTTCAATGAAATGACAACAATCAACGTCATCCGTCATTCGGACCGTCGAACCTATCATCCGCATGGCAGTCAGGCGAGGATGCCGACGAATCCCAAAGCGATCACGCCGACGTCAAGCAATACTCTCCGGTGGGACAGTTACTCTCGCACCACTACGTTGACCGTCCCGAGGCAACGGTTGGTGAATCCGACGAATTTTGATACTTGGGAGCGGCAGCCGAGCAGTCGTATTTATACGGGACCGATCACGTATGGAAAGCCACCCTTTCGGCAAGCCGCCGCCAGTTCCATGACTACGGTCCGCACAAATTCCACGAACGATCCTTGTGCGACATCCCTGTCGAAGCAAGGATGGTGTATGCGGTAAACCTGGAATGGGTCTACCTCGAATTTCAGACCGACTTCAGAATAGATGGTTAATCGAACACCGATTGAGAGGTGCCATACGATTGATTGAGGAGTGACCGGACAACAATCCGACGCACGACCACCGAAAGGTAGGTGGTCAAACTGCTGCTCGCCTTAAATTCACGTAGAATACGGAACCGATCGTGAGCCAATGCGGCAAATACCCGCTCGCACAACGCATTGCGTTCCGCCATCTGTAGCCGGATTTCTCTCTTGGAAAGCGTGTGGTCAATCACATGCAAGACAAGTCCCAGGAACCTATCCACAAAGTCCTCCCACGCCCGATCTTGATGCCCCAAGCATCGTTCCAAGAGTGTATTGTCCAGGTGAGTCACAGGCATCTCTCCAATAAAAAGCAAATTGAGGTATAATAGGGGCAGTGTATTGATTTTTCCCGATTCCGTCAAGAGAGAAGTACGATGAGTGATTCCATTCCGATGACCCGTGAGGGCTACAATAAAATTCGGGCTGAACTCGACCGCCTTGAAACCGAGGAGATGCCAGTCATTTTAGATCGCCTTGCCAACGCCCGCGCCGAAGGTGATTTGAGCGAAAATGCCGAATATCACGGGGCACGGGAAAGCCAAGGATTGCTTCAAGCGAAGATCAACGAACTGAAGAGCAAACTCAGTCGAGCAACGATTCTCGATCCGGCTGCCATGCCGCAAGGAGAAGTTCGATTCGGTGCTACAGTGAAAGTGAAGCGAAAAGGGAACAAGAGCCCCGAAACGTACACCTTGGTCGGTGAAGGGGAAGACGACTATGACTTGGGCAGGATCCTCGTAAACAGTCCCCTGGCACGGGGATTTCTCGGAGCCAAGAAGGGAGCCACTGTCACAGTTCAGTTACCGAAAGGACCAACCGAATTTACTATTCTGGATGTGAATTACGAATGAGCCATGTGACGGACTCGAAACGGCTTGGCAATCTCCTTTTTTTCGACATAATTTGCAAGATGGGCACGACTATATTGCCAGATTGCCAGATCCGGTTCCGAGGCTTGCCATATCGTTGTTTTTCACAGATACGGGATCGGATCCCCGTGCAAGGTGGCGAGGGCGTTTTCTGCGGCTCGCTGTTCGGCTTCCTTTTTTGTGACGCCCCACGCTGCCGGAAACACTTGATTCCCCACACGAGTCTGCACGCGGAACGTCTTGCGGTGTTCCGGTCCCTGAATGTCCAAAATTTTATATTCGGGGATATGCCCCAGATGCTTCTGGCTATAATGTTGCAAGACCGATTTATGGTTGTGCGCGTCGCTATCTTGCGCGACTTCGGCGATTTCCGCCTGAAAAATCCGAAGAATAAATTTTCGGGCGGCTTCCATCCCGCCATCAAGATACACCGCTGCAATGAACGCTTCCAACGTATTGGCAAAAATCGAACCGGGAACCCGATTGGAACGCCCGAGACCACGCCCTAAGATCAGGAACTTATCCAAGCCAAGTTGCATGCAAATTTTCTGGCACGTCACCCGGCTGACCACAGACGACTTGATTTTCGTCATGTCCCCTTCGGGGGTGTCTGGCAATTGCTCGTACAGATGATCGCAAATGACATAGCCGAGTACTGCATCGCCAAGAAATTCCATCCGCTCGTTCGACTGAGACGGCGTATCGGCACCCGAGGCGTGGGTGAGAGCAGTACGCAACAGCTCCTTATTCCGAAAGGTGTAGCCCATCTTGGCTTGGCAATTTGCCAGGAACTTTTCCAAATCCATGGTCGGAGTGTGCCGTGGGTCGTTCGAACGCAGCGGCTTTATGGTGTCATGATAAAACTGTAACGATAAAATTCGATGACCGCACTCTGAAGGCTGATGAATACGGCGATCGCAGCAATGCCGAGCATCACATTCGGAAGCGTCCGTTCTTTCGGGAACTTGTAGAACAGTATCGGAACTGCTGCCGCTGCCAACCCCATGATGTTCATGGCTCCCATGAAACAGAGTGTCTGCATGAGGCTATCCCCTCGGGTCACAAGGGAGGCGATGTTGAATACCAGCAACACGGCAAGGAAGAATACGGAAAAAGCGATGCAGAGAATCGTCTCGAGATCGCGTGGCACCCATTCGCGGAGCGGTTTCTTCTCTTTGACAACTTTCTCCTTTTTCTCCTTCTTGCCTTTTGGCTCTTTGGAGAGTGTTGTCTTTTTCTCTTTTGCTTGTTTCCCTTTGGGAGTTTTTTCTTTCTTCCCCCCGAACAGCCCTCCCAAGAATCCCTTCTTTTTGCCTGCTTGTTCAGTGTCGGCAGCGATGGGTGGAAGCTCTTCGCCTTCCTCGTCGGATTCGGGAGATTCGGAAAATGCCGAAAAATCTTCCGTCACACTCTCGGTTTCGGCAGCATCAATCCCAGAAGGGTCGTCGAGTGCCGACTTCTCGCTGAGGTAGGGATTGTCTGCACTCACACCTGCTTCACCACTGAAAGCTGTATCTCCAAAGGAATTGTCCAAATCAAAGGAACTGCTTGGAACGTCTTTCGACGAATCCTCTGCATTGAGCAGGTTGAAATCGAAGTCAAAGGGGTCAGAATTGTTGTTGTCTTCGGACATGGCTGTTGTTCTCCATTAGGTGCGGGCTTTCGCGTGCGCAAAACGTCTAAGTCATCGGCGTTCCATTCTTCCTCATTTTACTAATTTCTCCCCATTTGTCAATTTTCGTTAAAGTGATTGCAAATTTTGGGGATTTTTCCCTACAGTGAACTTTTTCCGCTATATACTCAGCATCGCCAATTAACTGACTTTTTGAACGTCCCCTCCCCCTCTGGGGGCAATAGTGTCTACACAAATTTTTCGGCGCGACAACCTAATTTTCACCTAATTTTTCCGAACAAAACAACCTAAGTAGTTGTACTGTCCAACTTCCAGAATGGCATCAAAAGCACGGGCTTGCTGGTGGAAAACGAGGAAATTTTGAGCGTAAGATTAGGCAATGTGGGCATACTGGGTCG
>Ga0123353_10008854_pt1 | contig 13802 bp, 6 predicted proteins | sample TergutLab28metaG_3_FD_92763 | JGI IMG/M metagenome (GOLD analysis project Ga0123353, IMG submission 92763) | Labiotermes labralis P3 segment gut microbial communities from Petit-Saut dam, French Guiana - Lab288 P3 | ecosystem: Host-associated > Arthropoda: Insects > Digestive system > Gut ... | reverse complement strand
CGTCTCCAATCCAAAATCCTACGCTCTCTTGCCAACGCCCCTTGGTATGTCTCCAACCTCCAATTGCATACCGACCTTGGTATACCATTCATCTCAGCAGAGATCTACAGATCTTCCCTTCTCTACCACAGCCGGCTGGCTGGACATCACAATGCCCTGGTTGCTACCCTGTCTACGCCCCCCAATGTTGCCCGGCGGCTAAAGCGCCAATGGCCATCTGACCTTCATACCGTGACCGGCGACTAACTTGAGCCTACCACCCCGTGGGGCCCATCGGAGTCTCGTCAATGGATGATTACTCCCTCCCGTTGTCTCCTACCTCACATTTACTTATTGCTCCACTGGGAGTAGATTGTAAATTTGCAGTTCTAAATAATAATAATAAAAAAAAAAATTTCCTCCTTTCTATATATTAAAAACATTCCTGTAGTTACAGGCATATTAATGCCTTACGCTGGCATCCTCTTCAGTGACCTGTAAGATGTCAATGGTTTGTATGTGTGGCAAGTTATCCTTTTGTAGCTGATGTGGTTATTAACTTTATAGAAAACATCCTGCTGTGTTCGTAAACTTAAAAGATAACAGAGCTTCAGTCAAAACACAAAATACATTTTTCTCACTCTCATCAGCATGTAGAGTGAGAGACTGAAGATCTATTATCTTTAAATTGATGTGGTTATGATGTCTTTGTTTACAGCAGCAGCAACCCTATACATCCCTGTCACTGTCACCCCATTATTACTGCTCTCCCTGTTTTCAGTATACTGGACTAGCCATTAACTTTTTGTGTGTGTGTGTGTGTGTGTGTGTGTGTGTCTGTCCTTTGTTGGTTGTCCCTGGTTAGTCACACATTTCTTGTGGTTCCTTCTTTTTGCTGTCCAGCATTCTCTTATGTTGCTATGTGGGTACTGGTTTTCTCATATCCATAGGGCCATGTCTGGACTGCCCATATGATTGTCTGCAGTCAGTTTCCAGTAGGGATATTGCACTTTCTTGCTGTGGGATTTTGTGTCTAGTAGGCCTGAGTATTGCTTGTCCCATCTTTGCATTCCCTTTCTAATAATGTATGCAACTTTCTATTATGTTGATTATTCTGTTGCAAGTTCGTTTCTCCTGTGCACTTCACAGTTATTCTGGCTATATGTGCCTGTTGCTTTGTTCAGTCCCTGTGGCTCTCCTCAAGCACCAGGTCATACAGTACACTTGGCAAGTTATGTTCGGTTTGTTGAGAATGCTGCTTGTTTTGTGTTGCTTACATATGTGCTATATTTTGCGTATGTCTAATAATGGGCCTTTGCTTTGTATCTGTATTACTTCCATAACCTCCTGTACGCATCCACATTTGTGTCTGCCTGCATTTCACAGATTCCATCCATTACCATGAATAACCACGGGGGTCATTACATAATCATAAAAGAATCTTAAAATAGAATAGAATAGAATAGAATAGAACAGAATAGAATACAGAAGGACGGACATCATATTGACTTTGACCATTTTCAATCTTTTCTGCAGCTCTTTAGCTTATGTATTCAGCAGCCCCACACCTTAAACAGAGTGCAGTGTCTTACTGACAGAGATGTCCTCAAAGTCACCTGGTTTTGGAAAAATAATGACACAGCCTGAATCTTAATGTGGCCAAAGCCACACAGTCACAAAGAACGTGTGAGGCTGTTTCAGATGCCTGCTTGCATCTATCACACATAATACTGTTTGCCAGCCCCATTTAAATCAATGTCCTTTCAAATGACAGTGTCCTGTTTGCAACACTGTCATTATTCTTAGCTGGTTTCTGCTCAGACTGAATAATTCCCCAGCTCTTTTTGCAGAAGGGTTTATATATATATATATATATATATAAAAGCCCTTAGCCTGCCTGTGTCCACACATGGACTGCTACTGCTCCTTGCGTTTTCTGCTCATCCAGTCCCTGATCACCCCCATGGCAACACTGGCAGATATCAGATATACCAAGTGCAAGCTCAGGTCCTCTGAGTGGAAGTGAGGAGCCGTCTTTGTCTGACTGATCAGTTATTTCATTTCCATCCGTTCCCATGTGTCCTGGCACCCATAGCAGTTTGATCCTGTTATGTCCTGCCAGCTTCACCTGGGACTGATGGCAGTCCCAGCCTAAACTGGAATTTATGTGGTAACTGTCAAGGGCCTTGATGGCTGCCTGGATGTTGGGAAAGAACATACGTGTTCCTATCTGTGTAGCCCTTTGCTACATTCTCCACTACACAAGATTTAATGGCATATATTTCAGCCTGGAATACTGTGGTGACTCCTTCTCGAGCCCCATCTGTCTGGTATATGGACCCGTACTGCCATTCACACTTGTCAGGGAACTTGACTGTGAAAGGCTTGTGGTACATATATCTCAGTTAACATCCTGTCAGACCCCATCTGTAAGATGGGTTCATGCTCCATATCCCCAGAATTTCTGGTGTGATCAAAATTAGTGCATTTAGGTCTTCATTGTTGGGTACACAATAGTTGGTAGACCCTGCCTGGGCCCCCACACTGGGGCTGTCTACATCGCCCCTGTTATAGCCAGAAAGTTTGATTTCTGTGACTTACTTAGCTCCATCCTGCTGACATTGTATTTGAGCCCTGGACACTGAAATGTGCAGCTGGTCAATACGGGTCTGATCAGTATGGTATAGATCCAGTGCACCACCCTGGGTTTCAGACCCAAGGTTCCACCAAATGTGCCCTACAAGTCCAGAAATCCCTGTGGGCCTCATTCATCACATATTGCAGCTGTGCCTTCCAAGTCAATTACTTTTCCAGAATAAATTCAAGGTATATGACCTTGGGGGTCAGCTGTAATGTGTGTCCACAGAAGGCTGGTCCTTCAGACCACTTAAATCTCTCTTCCTGGTGAATGATTCTATCACCATCTTACATGGATTGATAGAAATAGAAGAAAACTAATATTGCCAGTACTTAATTTCATCCAAACTGCGAGAAAAATGTAGAAAATATAGGCCAAATTTCATTCATGCCCATACATACAGTACAGGTAACTTTTATTGCACCAATTTACATACAACTCACCATTCCTAAATGACATTGTGTTGAGATAGTCCACACCAAATTTCACCCAAGCTGGTTAATGAATACGTAAAGTATGGGTAGAAGTTAACTTACACCGTTAAGTGAAGTAAAACTGTCACTGAGCAGATTTTCACAACACTCATACTTGCCCTATAAAATTTTGTACAGATTTTCCTCTATCAAATTTTATGAAAATCTGATGAACAAATTAGTCAATGATTTTAGAGTACAGGCTCAAGGATGGATGCACAGACATGGTCTCCACATAAGGTATTATTTTCTTACCTTTGTAAAGAACATCTAGTACCCAAAATTTGACTGAACTGGCTCAGGATAGGAACTAGTTACAGGTTTCAATGAACATGGCAATAAAGCTGCAGTTCTTGTACCAGCAAGCAGTTTCTTGAAGAGAACGGCTGCACCTAGTATTCATTACCTTGCTTCATGATCTCAGACACAGTCTCAAAGTCAAGAACGGCATCATAGGACAGCATGAAGACATCTTCCAATCGGGTCATAACATCACTCACAATCTTCTTCTTAAGCTCTAGAGCACCTGAGATTATGTTCACCTCATCCCGCTCCAGGTCATTGTACTCTGTCGTTAGCTGAAACACAAACACAACGCACTGCACTTCAACCAGGAAACAAAACTCCTGTCACCCAGACTGCAGACAGTCACTTTATTGAGCTATTACAGCTTGTGACAGGATGATATACCCATATTTATCAGCTCCTACAGACATTCCATGTTCGACATACTGCCTGGATCCACACCAAGAATGTGACAATGTTTTCACACTGACTGTTGGCTGGAAATGATATGTGCTACACGTACTACTGAAATCCTCATTATGACTTGCTATGTCAGATGCTGCAAGTTATATACAAGTAAATACTGCTAAAACCTGTACCCAGCATTCACCCAGTCTTCACCTTCTCTCACAGATAACATATTCTGTAAATGCCATACCCAGAACGTGATGATGTGCTTGCGTGCACTACCTGCTGCAGATGCTCTGTGCTACACACTACTATGCTCACCACCTGGACTGTTCATCATGATTAGTTATTGGAGATGCTCTTTGCTGTACATTCTAGAATGTGCTCACCTGAACAAGCAACTGCAGGTGTTTCCATCTGCATACATGGCCCAGCTCCACACCCAAAATGTGATGTGCTCACCTTGACCAGCTCCTTTAGACGCTCCCTGTTGTACACATTGCCCAGCTCCACACCCAGAATGCGGTCCAAAATCTTGCTGATTGGATAGGCCAATGGAAATGTAATGATCATCACAAAACGTGTAACGTAAATTGTCTTAGCTCCAACTGCCAGCCCATAGCGTGAACATACTGCTTGAGGACAAATCTCACCAAAGATAACGATGGTAAGAGTGGAGCCAATGACAGCCACAAGGCCAGAAGTCAGGTCATCCATGATGATAGTGAGTGTGGAGTTTACAAGCACATTTCCCAACAGGATGCTGCACAAGAGATAGTTCCCCCTCTTCCGCACAGGCATGATGGCACGGGCATAACGTTTCTCTGCTTCAGTTCCTGTATTTGCAACAATCTTGAGTTCTGTCTGGTCCATGGACATGAGTCCAAGGTTCAGACCTGAAAACAGTGCAGAGAAAGCGAGGCACAGCATTATGATGCCAACTGACATCCACAAGGGCAGCAGTTTCTCATAGGAGCGGAGTGTGAGCCACTTCTCAGTGCCTTGATGCAGGAAGCGTGAAGTTTGGTCTTGGCCATTCTTTACACACAAATAATATGAGGCTCCTGGATGAGTAACAACTGGAACATGGAATCTGACAAGGGCTGAGAACTCAGATATGCTGCTGGCCTCAACTGGGAACCCATCTGACACAGGAAACTCACAGTCATTACCAAGGGCACCAGGAGTCCGAGTCACTGTGATGCGTGTGTAGTTGTCAAAGCCAGTGCCAAACATACGTAACACCACATCAGAGTGTGCCAGCAAAACTGGCACACCATCATCACCATATTTGGGATCACGATCTGCAGTTTCCACCCGCAAGCCATTTACTCGCGGTAAAGGGTCTGGAACCACGCACCCAGGCTGGCGGTCTGTCGTCATGTGCAGCTCTTGGTTATCAGCTGGTGGGTTACGCCTCTTCCTGCAACAAACAGCAAGCATATGTAGTGTCTGGAGATGCCTGGATAAAATCATCACTATGGGTCATTCAGAGTTTGGTCGATTTCATCTGCTCCTGTAATCCAGTAGTTCTACTGGAACTGATAATCATATGCACTCTTTTTAGGCTCATTCACAGAATTGCGAAAAGCGACTATTAGCTTCGTCAAGTCTGTCTGTCCATCTGTCCACGTGGAACAACTTGGCTCCCACTGGACAGATGTTTGTAACATTTGATATTTAAGTATTTTTTTAAAATCTGTTGGGATAATTCACGTGCCATTAAAATCTGACATGAATCACAGGCACTCCACATTAAGACCAATATATATTTTTGATCATATCTTGCTCAAGTCTTCTTAGAATGAGAAATGTTTCAGACAAAAGTTGTAGATAAAATCAAAACACACATTTTATGTTCAAAGACTCCCCCCCCCCCCCCCCGAAAATCATGCCACTTACGAGATACTGTAGAAAAATACTGTAGAGCTGGGCAGGTCATAATTGACAGTCTGGCACATGCACTTTGTATGCTGGATGCCTATGGCTACAAACATACATTCAGAATATGCAATATTTATTGCTTTTCTACTGCAACAATGGTTACATGATTGCACCTCAATGTTACATTACATTACATTGCCTGTCTTACTACATCCTGTTTACATGTGCCAAAAATCCTAATTCATATTATATCACATTTTAAAATGCATAAAGAGTTTTCAAAACTCTTTATGCATTTTATGGATATTCTCCTCTAATGAAAATAAAAATTGTACTAAGTGACACCACAGAATGTCTCATTTGAGGAATATAAACCTGCCAAAGATTTCTTTGTCTTTGGAAAGACTAAAATCATCTACATCAAATGTCAATGGTGCAACTGGGCCCCTTATCCACTTGTACCGCTCTGCAACTAAGGATGGTAATGAATACCCCATCTTGTGATACCAGGATGCCAAATGTTCTACACAAGGAACAGTTTCTGTCTTGCATTTTGCTCTTTTGATGCAGTGGACACAAATGAGTTGTGCATACAAGGTTTAGGTGAGGAAACCTCAGGGAACAGTTGTGCTTCAATGCCAACGTCTGTAGATTCGTCAACTTAATGGCAAAGCCAAACAGGCCAATTTTCTGACTGAACACTATTCTCCATGTTGGATGACACATCTTCAGTTCTTCTGTGAAATATGTTGGTAGCATAATTGTGGCGATTTCTCGTTCTACTTTGTCTCTAATAATTTGTCTCATCATAGTATGGCACACAAGTATCAGTGAATCAGTTTTCTACGTCATTAAGCCAACCATACGCTTCATAAAAATATTTAGCTTTTCCTGAACGTAACTGGCCTGTTTGGTATTCACTTCCACCAACCTAATAAAATGATTCATATATTTTCCATCGTCATCTGCATGTTTTCTGGTAATATGGCGCTTCACTTTGCTGAGAACCATTTGCTTGTTCGACGATTTCTCACTGCACACAACTAAACAGGCAGAGCTGGTTCAGAGTTTTCGGTAGCGTCCTGCCCCCTGTCAGTTTTGTGAAATGCAGTCTCAAAGAACTTTATTCCTGCTTCCTGGCTTTCCGCCACAAATTCTGCCATCCTAGGAGATCGAAGAATTTGCCTATTGGGTTAGGTGGGCCGTGGCAACAGGACTGCCTTAACGATATAGTGACGACTAATTAGCCTTCCTCAGTTTGGGCCCACTTGTAGACAATGCTTACTTCACACTGTTCAAAATATGTACAGTCTCCAACTCACGGTTTATTCAGGCACTTTTTACAGATTTCAATTTTAAATAAGGGCGAAGAGTTACAGAGTGAAGAATAATCACAAATTCGAAGACCAATAGCGATAATACGTACCCGTTATCAATAGAACGGGGCTGACGAGTCTAAGAGTGGCCTAGTGCAGTGCAGATATGAAGGGCTGATACATTCCTTTTCACAACCTGCACTTGTTAAGCACGAAGAGACACACAATTATGAGAAAACTGTATACCCGTGCAACAAAAAAGTCCCCCCCCCCCCCCCCTCATGATAAAGTCTGACACTTCTTATGTGGTGCAGCTTACTTTGAGAACAACTGCTCTAATAAGCAAAATAAGGGACAGCAAACGGTAAGTTGTCCCTAAGCCTACGCACCATGCAATGATGACACCTCAGCATTGACCCTATATAGCCTCAGTCAGTGACAGAGTCGTTAAATTAACTAAAAATAAAATATTAACTCCGTACTAAATGGCATAAAAGTGGTCAGTTTCACGACCAGATGGCTTTAACCCTGATATCCAAGAGATTTCTTTAACCAAACAATGGAGTCACGATAACCATTGGGGGCAGGACAAATCCCATTGCTAGTCTGGACACAGTGGCGAAGAGAAAGTTCTGTCCGTACCGGGTATCGAATCGCAGTCGTTAGACCGTACCCAACCACTTACTGATAAGCTACCAGGCAAAAGCCGTCAACAATCACTTTTTCTTCGAGGCTGCCACAAGAGTCCGCAATACCTACGCAACGGCGTGTAGGGTGTCACCACCACACGCAACTCAAAGAGGGCGTCGACTGACATTTCCAACCTCAGAACGCTGTGTTAATATCTCTATTCTTAGCCCCGCGCAAGGCGGCTGTATGGTGGGCTACGGGATTGTAACATAATCATATCACAAAACCGCGACTGGCGCAGAATCTAGATCCCGTCTATACACACTCCTATTTCACATCTATTCTAATTCTGTCTTCCTATCTTCGTCACCGTCTTCTTTGATACTTGCAAGGAAAACTTTACCTGTATCCTGCATGTCTTGGCCGTTTCACTCCCTTATCAAGAACCTGCGAGGGTGGGACTTAAAAGCTCAACCAAGTAGTTTCATTCATCCTAACGTTATTTCATCTCAGTTCCTCCGTTTTTGCTCTGAAAGGCCCCGATATCCGTTCCTCCCTACCAGCACGAGACCTGTGATAGGACACAACATGATGAACAGCTGACTACACGTCACTGTTCCAAAATGCTGCCAAATGACGAAACGCGAAATTATATCTCCAGCCAAAAGAAAAGTTTATCCGCAAATAAATGCGGTATATGAAAACAACATGAGGTCACTCGTAACCAGTTCAATCTAGATCCATATTATTATTATCCTTCCATTTCCCCACATACACTTGCCTGTGTCACGTGCAGGCATTGGCGCTACGTAAGACGCAACTCCGTGACACGCAGTGTGGAAGATCCCCAAACAATGAAAGAACACTCAGTCAACAAGCAAACAGATTATTATTATTTAAAAAACTTGTAGAGTAACAGACACACGACTGCCTTTCGTCAATATGTCTTTCGTTAAAACATTTTGTGTCACGAAAACGTCAGAACACGCAAAGTCTTAAAGGTCTATTAACAACTTTCTCTCTATGACACCTCCGGTCTTGGGTACATGCGCTCCAAAGATTGGAAACTGATTCTTTTTCGCGGTTTTGCCTCGCTCATTGGTGTTCACCGTTATTTACTATGATATATTCATACTAATACAGAAGTAATCACCGGCGGACAGTCACAGACCAAAAAGCTATGGACAGCAAAACACTACATTGTCACTCCACCACGGACAACCCTTGTGACGCTAACAGTCATTCAATCAGTCAAGAAATTCCTCAACTTTTATCGAACTCTAACATTCATTACCGCGTCCACTACCGGCTAGTGGTCAGTATGCTAAGTCGAATCCAGTCCAAACCTTTAAACCCTATTCATTCAAGATCAATTTGAGGTTTTCCTCCCATTTACGCCCATATCTTCCAAGTGCTCTCTTTACCGACCAAAATGAGTATGCATTTCTAATCATTCCCATGCGTGCTACACTGTCCGTCCATCGCATCCTCCTTGATGTTCTCACTCTAATAATATTTAAAGAAGAGTAAAAAATTGCACTATAATGCACCTTGTTATGCAGTTCTAACCCCCAGTCTCTTATGTAGAAACGTCCTCCTCTGCACACTCTTCTCAGACATCCGCAATCAATGTCCTTACCTCAGGGTGATAAAGCAAGTTTCTTACCGTCTACGACAGGTAAAATTACGCTCCGGTATATTGTAATCTTTACGATTTCTTGATATGGAGCGAAAAGACACAATGTTCTGAACTGAATGGTAGCAACATTCCCCAAAGTCTCCTACGTTTTCATGTTACCGCCGTTCCCAGATATTTGAAATTCGCCACATTATGACAGCGTCTGTAAGCTATATTCACATTATGATTTCATTAGATCAATATAAGTATCCCGACATATGACAGTACAGCGGACCCTCCCCATTCGCGAGTTCGCGTATCGCGGTGTAGGTCCCTCGCTCACACGCGGTCGTGCATGCAGCCACGATTTTCAAGCCACTCACGATAATCATTCTTTCGCCACGACGGAACGCGTTCTACTTTCAGAATATGATAATTAGCACTACCCATCACGCTTACACTGTTAAAACCAAGTTTGGTGAGGAAAGACCGAAACCACGTTAAAAAAAAACTTCACCCGCTGTATCGTCGTGGTAACCTCGCATAGGTTTTGACCCAAACACTGGCCAACCATCACTACCAATATGCACAACAATATGCTTACTTCCGTTCCCTTTGAGTTCTTCGAGGGCGGTGGACAGACTTGATAGCAATGCCTGTCTATTTCTCTTCACTCTCCGTCAACCGAATCTTTCGATGTTGTATGCTCCACGTTTATTCATGTTCCGTCCAGGAAATAAATTTTACCACCTGCACTACTAACACATTTGATCTTTCGTAAGCATTTATGCCACCACAATGCAGTATCGCCTCGATCCCTTAATATTACCCTCGACGCCCCTTAACACACTTAAAGGCCAACACCTGTAATTGGTCAATGGAGGGGTGATGTAGAAAAAGTGGGTAAATTGCAATCAATGTTTATGATTGAAACAGTTATTGCAGATGGTTAATTCCTATATAGGACTTCGTGAATTCCTGTCCGGATATCATTTGTGACGAAATCATCGTTTCTGTTGAGCCGTTTTACACACAGTCGTTCTTTTCTTGGTTTTCTTGGTAGGTGGATCGCTTCAATCCCATCCTCCTTCGCACACTACTTGCAGCAACGCCTATACTGTCACCTTATGTTTTTCAGCGTATTTAATTACTACCACAGGATTACTTCCACTTAACACATTAAAACAATGGTCACCTATCGACAGTCTTCCTGTTCATCGTCCCGCTACAGCTGTTCGTCCAACCTGGTGTTACAAAGCGAAAAAGCTTAGTCTAATTACACCGAGAGTTTAAGATGTGACCACTTAAACGTGTGGTGGATTAGCCAGTCCAGCACAGCATAAGGAAATAAAGCGAAACCAATGTAAATTTGCACAACATAAAAAGTCCACGAGCTGTGTCACACAACAGAAAATGCCTTATCGCTTACAACCCATAATCGTTCTGTACACATTCGCAGAACGAAACTAAGACCCGTGACTGAAATACTACTACACTTATGGAACATACTTAATTGAATTCCCTTCGTCAAGTGATAAACATGTGTGTTTATCAGGATGTTTTAAACTAATTTATCGAGGGGCTACTTATATCATAAAATGAAACGTGGTTCTTTATAGAGGAAACCTCGTCTTTACTTTATATCCGGACAACAGAACAGTATTTTGGTAGACACTTAATAATCTTCTTTTCATTTATGAACATTTAAAAAGTTTAATAAATTAACATCTTTAAAAATAATTAAGAAATAATTAAGAAAAAATTATAACTTTGCATACATAGCGTACCATCGGTTGAAAAGCAATACTCTAATAACCCCAGATATACACAACATTGTTATGGCCTGAAGCCCACTATAAAGCACCTATGAAATTAAAGAATTCAGATTTTCGTGGCGGTGTGTGTTCAGTTGTTCAGGATGGTCCTCTGTTCACAACCCGGACAACCATGGGAACAATTGAAAAATGTTTCACTGTTAAGTAAGGAAAGTATCCAGCTAGCGCTTGCTTGAAAACAAATATGTCATCATCCAATCGGGACAATTAGTGTAACAGGTCACATAAAAGCAATTAAATTGGCCTCATCAAGCCAGGCCGCAGTACAATTCGGCGTAAACAATGGCCTAACAGGCGTCCAGTGATCCTCGTCTCAGACTTCAAAACAACTCTACAAATAGAAGTTAGCCATGCTTCTTTGGTGATTTCCGGATATACAAGATACGCAATGTAAGTACAAGCTAACATCGTGGCGCGTTCGCGTAATGTTTACACCTCCTTGGCTATACTAGCAATCTAATACCATTCGACTCGAAAAGAGCGCTTTTATGGCGGTTTGAATGTCGCCGGCGGCAAGAAAATGTATAAAGACCTTCTTGTAAAGTTCCCGATTTTTAAACAAAGTTGGATTTTCTAGACAGACATTCATAACAGTCCCCATTAACAGACTGCACGCAAATTCGCCCAGCGGGAACCGCGCTGACACATGCGGGCAGACCGACGGACAAGACGAACCTAACAGGAGCTTTTTGCGACTATGCACACGCGCCTAAAAATCGAAAAAAAAAACACCCATTACATTCACGTGGCAATGACTGCATGTTAACAGCGCCAGAACTACCGGACAGACTTACTTGCAATTCTGTGTGATAAACTTACACTAAAGCCACTTTCATTTGCGTTTGGTTTCCATAATGAACTTTCATGCGTAATTTAATTGACAAATTTTGAAGCTGACATTATAGAGGACTGATAATACACGAGTACTGTATTACCAAACAAGGCAAATTTTCTTAAAGTCTTAACTGAAGTGTTACGTGTTACTTTGAACCCTGTGACGATTTAATTATACCTGTTATCAGGCAAGTCTACATTCAGGTAACTTATATTACAAAAGTCTCGTTCATTTTATTTCATTTTAAGAGACCCTAACCCCAAGGGGCTACACGACGTTCTCATACCACTTAAACGCCCATACACATTTTGACGCAACTCCTTGGTACGCCTACACCACAGTTATTACACCAGCATTACCATGTGCAAGCTGCATATATTTGATGACTACACAGCTGAAAGATTCGTACGAGCACAAAATGCCTTTGTCGATGCCACCCTAACGCGCTCGTACCCGTTCTTACTCATTTCAGCATGCTACAGACATAAACGTGTTTCATACCCCTCAGTACTGTCGGTACACCATAAGCGATGGGCTAGACGTGTAGTATGGCAGCGATATAAAAAAAAGTACTGGTAAGAAATATATCGAAAATAGTTCCTTCGGAAACGGGTAAGGAGATTGGCAAAAATAAAGAAATGGGTTTTAGGAAAATAGGATTGTTGATAACGGGTGGATACAAATGGTTCTGAATGCGGTTCAGTTGTGTGTTTCCGTGTTCGTTGCACTGTACCTTTGTGTTACCTCAGACTTCCTTGCGGTCTAAAATCGAAAAACTTATATTACTATAACTCGACCATCAACACCACTGGCCAGCTGAACTGAGTGTGACGATCTGGCTAGAGGCACAAGGCTTAGTCCCCAGTTCATAACCCACTGGAGTACTGGACCATACATTTGACAAAGATTTCGGAAATTTACTAGTTACAAGACAAGGGTATTCGTTGATATGGACTGACAAGGGCCTTTCTGTATTTGTTTATGATCTTTGCCTATTACTGTAGCACAAGAAGTCAGGTTCAACACCCACCGTCAAAAATGGAAATAGCATTAATCACTCAGTTAATTGAAAATGATGAATTACTTAGTCATATGGAAATTCACGTTTGACATTTAACAAATGGACTGGCAGTAATGTAAAGACAATTTTCAGGTCTTGGGGTAGCCACAAATGTTTCTGCAAGAAGGGTGTTACTGACACATGATCAACTCCTAAGTCATGATACTCAGCAGGAAAAAACTTCTCTTCAATATCATCTTACCATTCTCTACCACGCAGGCCTACTCTACCAAAGTATACATCACATCAATAAAGCACATGATGCAAAATGATAACAGTAAAAACAACAGGATGAACCACAAGTGTCCTAGGTTGTTTACAAATACTGTTTCTAATGCAAAGGATAAACATAAATCATGTATTGCAAGTGCAGTCAATAATAAGACTGGGTCAGGATACCATTTTGAGAGCTGCATTTTGTACTGAAATTCTGTATGAAGACTTGAACGTGGTATGAAAATAGAAGATTCAAGGTCCTCAGAGCACTGACAAAAATTGGCTCTTTGGAGTAAATTATTGACTCTTCCTTTCTGCCATGGACAAGGAAGCAGCAGAATTCTGTCAGATGTTGGTACAGTTCTAGCCACTACACAGTGTCACAAGCTGGAAAATATTATTCTTCTAAGTACAAACATTCAATTACAACATCACATTTACTCAATTATTACACCAACCACTACACATATATAAAATTTACACATTAAAACATTAAAAATGCTCTGAAATGTTTTGGTCCTAAGACCATCATCAGGGAGCTATATATTCCTTGCTAAAGTTACACTAGAAATAGTCACAGATTAATTTCGTTGTACAAGTTGGGTGTTGTGGCAGCATGCCGTGT
>Ga0123353_10008852_pt1 | contig 13802 bp, 10 predicted proteins | sample TergutLab28metaG_3_FD_92763 | JGI IMG/M metagenome (GOLD analysis project Ga0123353, IMG submission 92763) | Labiotermes labralis P3 segment gut microbial communities from Petit-Saut dam, French Guiana - Lab288 P3 | ecosystem: Host-associated > Arthropoda: Insects > Digestive system > Gut ... | reverse complement strand
TTGCCGCCGTTGCCCAAGGCACCTAAAAGGAGCAAGAGGATGAGCAGAGGCAGGAGCGAGTTGAGGTTGCAGTTCATGAGATGACCCCCCATTTTAGTTTGTTGTGCGCCTCGCACTGTCTGTGTATTCGCACAGTCTATGCGCCTCGCACACCCCATGGTATGCGGCGCGGTCCCGCGCTATGCATACCCGGCCGGATTTTCCCTTCCGCTTGTGATTAGCCGCTGCAGCAACAATTGTTGAAATCGTTGGCACAGCTGTTGCCGCCGCCGCAGCACAGACAGAGGATCAGGATCAGGAACAGGATATTGTTGCATCCGCCACCACCGAACATGTTCTTACCTCCTTTCCTGTAGCTTACACTCTTATCATATGACATCCGGCGCAAAGGGTGCAAGGTTTTTTGGCTGAAAGGACATAAACCATCGCGTTCGGCGCGAAGCGCAAGGCGAAAAACCTCACGCAGAAACCTGTAGGGGCGGCGTGCCAGCCGCCCGCAATCATATCAAAACCTCACGCAGGAGTCTGTAGGGGCGGCGTGCCAGCCGCCCGCAATCATATCAAAACCTCACGCAGGAGTCTGTAGGGGCGGCGTGCCAGCCGCCCGCAATAAGAAAAAACGGGGAACCTTCCGGCGCCCCGTTTTTTTGTTTTTCAGTTTGTCAGCTTATGCCCACGGCAAGGTCCATGTCCCGATGCCCACGATCCGCAGCAGCCACTGGAAGGCCAGCACCAGCGCCTGGGAAAGGCCCTGGAAGGAGAACTTGTACAGGGGCTCGAACCACGGCTTGATGGATTCCCAAAAATCGTTGATCTGATCGCCCAGAGGCTTTTTGGTGGTGGTCGGCCCGGCGGTGGTGGTGGTGGAGTCCGGCGGCGGGTAGGTGGTGGCGACTGGTTCGGCTTGATCGACCGCGGCTTGATTGGCTGCGGCCACTACGGCCATGACGGAAAGCACCGCGCACACGCACAGCGCAATGGCCAGAATCTTACGCATTGTCATAATGGGGTTTTCCTCCTTTGATCTAGAAAGTATTTTATCCAACTTGACGTTCCCGCCCGGGAACGTTTTGTCTATTGGTCATTTTACTATACCACATTTCCTCTCGAAAATCAAGGGGGTAAGAACGAATTTTTAAAAATTTATTCATATTGCGGATTTCTCTTTTTATTGCTTTACCCGACAAAATATGTTATAATGTATGTCTTCTTCCATTCAAGACGCTGTACTTGCCGGGCGCATATTCCCCCGCCGCCTGCGCAAACTACCTCTTGAACCCAAATTTTTCAGGAGGTTTTCCATGAGTAAACGCAGTAAAAAGAAACGTACCGCAAAAATCGCGCTGGCGCTGGCGCTGGCCTGCCTGTGCCTGGGGTTCGCCGCCTGCAACTGGACGGCCCAGCCCACCACCACCCAGCCCCCGGCCACCGTCACCGAACCCGGAATCTGGCCCAGCGAGACCTTCCCCGAACCGCCCTCGGATTTCGAGTCGGAGCCCCACACCATGGAGGGCTTCACGCAGCAGGGGCAGGCCACCGAACCCACGCAGCCCGTAGCGGTCAACCCCGCAGGTTTCCCTTCCCGGGAAATCCTGCGGGGTTCCCCCGACCCAGCCTCGGGCACACATACGGGATTGCGCCCCCTGGCCGCGCGTCCCCTGGCCGTCGCCGACCCGAACAACAGCCGCGGCCTGTCCACCAAAAAGGTCGAGCATGCCTACGGCGTGGCGCAGGGCGAAACCCCGCACCAGATCTCCATAGATTTCCAGAACTTCTTCGAGCTCAAGCGCTATGCCGCCGTGGCGTACGACAAACTTACCAAAGAGAAGGTCCTCTATCTCACGTTCGACTGCGGCTACGAAAACGGCAACACGGCAAAAATCCTGGACGTGCTGAAAGAAAAGCAGGTGCCGGCGGCGTTTTTCTGCACAGTGGACGAGATGAAAAGCGCGCCCGAAATCGTGTCCCGCATGATCAAAGAGGGGCATATCGTCGGCAACCACAGCGTGAAGCACCCCTCCTTCGCGGAGATCGACCGCACGCGCATGGCGCAGGAGATCATCGGGGCTGATAATTATCTTCGTGAGAACTTCGGCTACAGCGCCCCCTTCTTCCGCTTCCCCAAGGGGGAATACAACGAATCCGCTCTGGACGCCGTGGCCTGCCTGGGCTTCACCAGCGTGTTCTGGTCGGCGGCCTACGCGGATTGGGACGTCAATGCGCAAAAGGGCGCGCGGTACGCTCTGGATACCGTGCTGGCCCGCGTCCATCCCGGGGCGATTTTGCTTTTGCACAGTGTCTCAAAAGACAACGCGGAAGCCATGGCGGACATCATAGAGGGCGCCCGGGCCATGGGATATACCTTCCGGAATTTGACAGATCTCCCGCAGCTGAACTCCTAAATAACGGAAACAGACCCAATTAGTTTCAAATTCCCCTCTTTTTTGTGCAGCGGCAGGTTGACTTTTCTTCGCGGCCACGTTATGATGTTTTATGCAGTGAAGTGCAAAATACACAAAGAGAGGGGATTCGCTCCTTGGGCCTCTTTGGAAAAAGGAAGGTAAAACGCGCAATGGACCAAAATGAACCGTATGAGGCGCAGGCCGGCATGGATGACTCCAGCGAGCGGCTCGAAAAAAAAGAGCAGCTGCGCGCCAAGGTGCAGGCCCTGGTCTCCTCTTATGAAGCTGAAAAACGTCGAAACGAGGAATTGACAATGGAACTGGAACGTCTAAAGGCAGAACAGCAGCAGATGCAGGGAATCACGGGGCCCATCGGACCCCTCGCCGGTCCGGCGCCCGGCATGTCCGGCCCGATGCCCTCCCCGAACGCCATGAACGGCATGAGCCCGCCACCCCCGGGCGGCGCTGCCCCCGGCGGCATACCCTTCTCGCAGCGTCCGCAGCAGCAGCAGAACGCCTTCCCGCCGCAGCCCTTCCCCGGCGCACCCACACCGCCCACACCCCCGTCCGCGCCTCCGCCTCCGCCCGGTATGCTGGGTGGTATGCCGGGTGGTATGCCGGGGATGTCCCCCGCCCCGGAATTCCCTCCCCAGGCCCCGGGCGGGTATACCCTGCAAAGCTTCGGCGCCCAGCAACAGGGACCACAGGGTTTCGCGCCGCAGCAGCAGCAGCCCCAGCCGCCGCGCCCGCAACCGCCGCAGAACCCCTGGGGCGCGCCCCAGCCCTGGCAGCAACCCGCACAGCCACCGCAGCCCTTCGGGCAGTTTCCACAGTCGGGACCCGGCGCGCAGCAGCCCTTCGGACCGCAGCAGTTCGGCCCGCAAGCCCCGCAGGGCTTTGGGGCCATGCCCGGCTTCCCGCCGCAGGCCCCGCTCCCAAACGCCGCGGCGTATTCGCAGAACGACGGGCTCTCCGAGAGCGTGGGGCTCGTATTGCAGACCATCACACAGGTGCGCGCCAAGCTGCACCAGTCCGAGAGCATCCGCGGCTACGGCTATCCGCAGCAGCCGGCCTACGTGGATTACGACACCGTTGCCCTGCTGGATAAGCTCTACGACCAGCTGGGCGATCTGAGCCGCGAGTTGATGCAGCGGCAGGGCCGGTAACGATTAAGAAAACCTGTAGGGGCGGCGTGCCGGCCACCCATAAACATGTGAAATACAAACCAACAGGACGGCTGAGAGAATCTACCGTCCTGTTGATTTGTAGAGACGCACGGCTGTGCGTCTCATATTATACTACTCCGCAATTAGAAGCATCGCAGAATGCAAGCAAAAATTTCGATATATGGTTTTTTGCGCAGCATGATGCGCAATGATTCTTGTTGCGCAGTAGTATTAGACAATTGTAGTGACAGATATGTTGTGGGCGGCTGACACGCCGCCCCTACAGGTGGTGCGTTTTTATCAGTTTCGGCAGCAAACTTATCTGTAGGGGCGGCGTGTCAGCCGCCCGCAAACGAAATATCACTACTACCGTCTAAAACAGCTTGAAAATATATAACATCCTTATCGAAGGATAGTATTACGCAGCATGTAGGGGGTGGCCTGCGGGCTGCGCCTTATACTGCTCCGCGGCTAGAAGCATCGCAGAATGCAAGCAAAAATTTCGATATATGGTTTTTTGCGCAGCATGATGCGTGATGATTCTTGTCGCGCAGTAGTATTACTCCTCCCGCAGCAGCTCAAAGCGCTTGCGCTCGTAGCGCAGCACGCCGTCGCTCTGCATGCGCGAGAGCTCCGCGCACATGGCGGTGCGGTCCACGGCCAGGAAATCGGCCAGCTCCTGGCGGGAGTAGGGCACGTTGACCTTGCGCGCGCCCTGGAGGGCTGTCTGTATGGCAAGGTAGCTCACGATCTTTTCGCGGATAGAGCGCTTGGCGAGATAGTCAATCTTATACAGCAGGAGCGCCTCCCCGCGCGCGAGGGCCTGCGCCACGTTGCGCAGAAAGATCAGGTGAGCGCGGCAGCAGTCCCCGCAGGGCTCCGCCGCGGCCTGACTATCCAGGAGGAGCAGAACTGTCCCCGCGCGCACATCAAAGCTGAAGGGCGGCGCCCCCGCCCGCGGGCCCGTCACGCCGCTGTCCAGGAAATCCCCGGGGCCGAAATCACCCAGGATGGTGCGGTTGCCCCGCGCGTCGTCGATCTGCGCCCGCAGGCCGCCCGCCGCGACGATCACCCAGCGGGAGGGCTCGGCGAGCTCCCGGAGGGTCCGGGCCCGGTCAAAGCGCAGCTCGCGGGCATGGAAACAAGACAGTACGCGCAGTACCTCCCCATCCGCCATGCCGCGGAACAGGGCTTGCCCACGCAGCAGCGGAAGATACGTTTCCATATGGCAGTTCCCCTCCTCAATGATTTCCCCAATTTGCCAATTTGCTGATTTGTTAATTTGCTCACCCTTTCCCCCCGCCCGGAATAAGATGTATCAGCACGACAGGGAAAGGAGGGAACCACAAGATGCGTGGCAAATATAGCTCGTTCGGCATAGGGGCGCTGTGTCTGACATTTTTGCTCGGGCTGGTGCTGGCCCTGTTTTTGCCCTGGGCCGCCATCATACTGCTGTGCCTGGTGGTATGCCTTGCCCTGATGATGCTGATTCAGCTGCTGCGTTGTTGACGCCGCGGCCAGAAAGTGAGGACTCATGCATGAAGGTAGTTGTGGTGCGCAGCCCCAAAGTCCTGCGCGGAATTCTCAGGGTGCTGTTCAGGATCAAGAAAGACCCGGAGGTTTAGACTACATAGGCAAATCAAAGGGCAAAAGCGGGCCGGGGACGGAAAGGTTCCCGGCTTGCGGCTGCGTACCGCCTGTAGGGGCGGCGTGCCAGCCGCCCGAGGATAACGCTGCGTGTACCCGGGCGGCTTGCAAAAACATCAACAAAAGCCTCACTTCCCCCCGAAGTCCACCTGCCGCCTCACCCGCATAAATGCCCGGGCGTTGCGCCATTGCATACGTATTGTGCGCAGGCGCATGGCGCTGCTCTTCATTCTCTCCTGCCTGCGGGTGAGGGCATAGGGCGCGCCGTCGGGCCTGCGCTCCATGCGGTCGAACAGGTCGCATGCCGGGGCGGCGAGGGCCTCGCTGTGCACATCGGCGGATAAAATCATAATGCTTTCGTTTTCCGGCAGAACTAGCTCGCTGTCCTTCCCCGGCAGCGGCAGGGCGATATCGTAGAATCTTGCGCAGGCGCCGATGATCACTTTGCCGTCCTCATCGTATAAATGCGTGAATTCCCGCACGGGCCAGGCGGGCTTCACATAGCCCCCCAGCCCAAGGCCCGCCAAATCCCCCGCGCCCACGGCTTCCCGGGCGCTGTAGACCATGCGGTTATAATAGGCCTTTGCGTCGATCGTGAACTCAACTTCCTGGTCGTCCTCCAGCGATGCAACAGCCATATGCAGTTCCCTGCCCGCCGGCAGGGCAATCGTCTGCCCCTTGCAAATCATCACATCAGCGCCCAGCAGTTGACAGGTTGACAACTGCCAATTTGCGATTGGCAGCGGCAGTTGACAGTTATCTTTGCTTGCGGGGGATTCGTCGCAGTCCATGTTTTCTATTTGCAGCTTGAAGGAGCGTATCTCGAAGGGGTTCAATGCCACGCGCAAATTGCCCTCCCTGATATGGGCGAAGTTGACCGCCGCGCGGGGTTCCTCGGAGGCGTAGATCTCCTCGAAGGCCGCGATACCGCCGCCCAGGGAGATCTCCGCGTCCGCCACGCATGCGCCATTCCCCTCCTGGACGCGCAGGACCCACGCGTCGCCGTCCTCGGAACGCTTGAGCGCCCGCAGGAGAACGCCCTCGCCCACGCCGCCGAAGCGCAGCTGTTTGGGCCCGCCCTGGTGCGCGGCGGGCCAAAAGGCGGCAAGCTTCTGCCCGAAGCACGCCCCCGCCCGGCAGATGGTTTCGTAATGCCCCGGTCCGTGGGGATATAGCCCGAAATCGAACAGGTTGCGCCCGAAATCCAGCAGGTGCGCCGTGCCCCGCCGCCCCGACTGCGGGCTGTAGACCCCCGTCAGGCGCAGGGTCCAGGGATTTGGGTGATCCCAGCCGGTCTTGCTGTCGCTGAGCACGGCCATGCCGAAACGCCCGCCCCGGTCGGCGATGCCCGCCCACTGCTGCGCGGGCACCTCGTACTGGCGTTTGGTGTTCACGGGCCGGCGGGCCACGCCGAAGCCCAGGTCGTAGTCGGCCAGCCTGTTTTCAGCCATCATGGGAATTTCGACTTTCAGCAAACTGCGCAGGGATTGCCAGTCGATTTCGTTGTGCACGCGCACGAACTCGCCAGTGGCGTCCAGGCTGATGATTTGCGTGAATGTCGATCCCCGGGCCTTGCGCGTGATCCTGACCGCCGCCCGAGCCGGTCCCTTCTCGATGAGCTCGATCTTCGGCTTGGCGGGGTATTCGGCGGGCTTTTTCTTCAGCTCCGGGTAGTAGAGCTCCCATTGGGGCCAGATGGGGCTGCCCCCGAAATCGAACAGGGCCAAGCGCACCGGCCCGCTGAGCATCTGCCGGCGCGTGCGTTTGTCGTAGAGCGATGCGATGTCTCCGTTTTCGTCGATCTCCAGGGCGAGCAAGGCGTTCTCCAGGTTTCGCGCCGTGGCCTTCAGGCCGGTGTCCATGCCGCAGGGGATGGCGCTGAGCTGCACGTCGAACAGGCTGACGCTCAAGGGGGGCAGCGCGGCGGCGAACACGATGGTCTCGCCGTCGGCCAGCAGCTGCGCGGGCAATTCCTTGCCGCCGCTGTCGAAGACCCGCGCGGTGCTGCCCTTGAGCCTGTGCGGCAGGCGCGCCTGCACGCTCTCGCGCCGCTCCCACTGGGTGGTGTTGCTCACCGCCAGGCAGCGTCCGATGGCGAAGGATGTGTCCATGGTGTTCGCCACGGCGGAGACGCCCCGCGTATAAATGCCCGCGAACTGCTGCTGGGAGACCATCAGGTCGTCCCAGTTGCGCCGGTAGCTGATCTCCTCGGAGGTGCCGGTCATGTCGTCGTGGAACTGGTGGGCGATCACGCGCTTCCAGGCGGCGCCCAGCTCCTCCCGGGGATACTCCATGCGCCCCAAAAAGCCAGCGAAGGCGCAGGAAATTTCCGCGGCGGCGGCCAGCTGTTCCGCCTGCCGGTTCCAGCGCTTGCTCAAGCACCGGGAGGTGTAGCAGCCCGTGCCGTGATCGCTGAGCAGCCATTCGCCGTCATATACGGGGAACATGGCCCGCTCCGCCGCCGGCAGGGCATAGACGTCGCGGAAAATCTGGTCCGTGCCGGTGCTTATGACCTGCACCTGCGGTGAGCTCCGCCGCTTCGCTGTGTTCTTGGCAAGCTCACTGCAAACCACCTGCACCGAGGGCTCCTTGGGCGCGCCGCCCTGGTCCCCCACGCCGTGGAGGATATACGCCGCCGGGAAAAACCCCCGCTTCTTCGCGTAGTGCAGCGCGCGCTTCATGAAAAAGTTTTTGCGGGCCTTTTTCAGGGAGGCCGCGTAGTTGTGGCCGTCCGGACAGGCGAAGATTTCCCCGCCGTCGGGGCCCTGCCAGCGCCCCAGGGCGAAGGGCACCTTGCTGGCGCTGCCCCACAGGAGCTTTTGCGTCACGAAGCCTCTGAGGTTCGCGTGGGCGGCCACGCCGGGCAATGCCCAGCCGAAGCCGAAGCAGTCCGGCAGGTAGACCTCGCAGCTGCGCTTGCCGAACTTCTCTTCAAAGTACCGGTTGCCCAGCAGGAAGTTGCGCAGCAGCGCCTCGGGCGAGGGGATGTTCACGTCGCCGTTCTCCCACGCGCTGCCCGCCACGCGCCACCGGCCCTGCGCTATGTACTCCTTGAGCTTTTCAAACAGCTCCGGGTAATACTCCTCCATGAGCGCGTAGCGGTACGCCCCCTCGAAGGAGAAGGTGTAGTCCGGGTATTTCTCGAACAGCGCGAAGTTTTTCTCCAGCGTGGCGGGGATGAACTCCTCGATGGTGCGCTCCAGGGTCCACCACCAGGAGGTATCCAGGTGGGCGGTGGCCACGGTGTGGATGGTGGGGGTGTGGTTGGGCATGGTATCACCTCATGACATTTTTTGTATCCGGGCGGTTGTATTATACGGGATTCATCCGGGCTGTAGGGGCGGCTAGCAAGCCGCCCGAAACCAAACACGAAAATGTTACCCCTTGATCCCCCTCACAACCTCCTCGCACTCCTTTTGCCTCCAGATCCTCGGCACGGGGTACAGCGGGTTGCTTTCCTTTAAAGCGCGCGCGGCGATTCGGGGGATGTCCTCCTCCTTGATGCAGCTGAACGTTGCCGGCAGTCCCAAGCTCATATTCAGTAAGCGCAGGACTTTTATAAAGGCCTCGGCTTTTTCTGCGGTTGCCGCCGTATTTTTGGCGGTTGCCGCCGTATTTACGGCGGTAGTTTCCGGACCGGGGGCCAGGCCCGCGGCGTCGTACAGACCGGCCAGGCGGGCGTGGATACCCGGGCCGTAGGCCGCCAGCACATGGGGCAGCACGACGGCGCAGGCCAGCCCGTGGGGGACGCCGTACAGCCCGCTCAGCGCGTGGGCGATGCCGTGGGCGTAGCCCACATAGGCCCTGGTGAAGGCCGCCCCCGCGCAGTAGGCCGCGTAGAGCATCGCGTCCCGGGCGGCGATGTTGCGGCCTTCGCCGTGGGCGGTTTCCAGGTTATCGAAAATGAGCCGCACGGCCTCCAGGGCGCGGGCGTCCGTCCTCTTCGTGCGGCCCAGGCTCACGTAGGCCTCCACCGCGTGGGCGAGGGCGTCCATGCCGGTGTGGGCGGTGAAGCGCGGCGGCAGCCCCAGGGTGAGCGCGGGGTCCAGCACGGCGAATTTCGGGCGCAGCCGTGGGCTGATCACGGTATATTTCGCGCGCGTATCGGCGTTCGTGATGACGGCGGCGAGCGTGGTTTCGGAACCGGAACCCGCCGTGGTGGGCACGGCAAACAGGGGCGGAACCCTGCGCAGGCGGATGGGCTGCACCCCTTTCATTTTCGCCGCCTTTTTGTAGGGATAGGCCGAAAGCAGGCAGGCCATCTTCGCGCAGTCCATGGGCGAGCCGCCGCCGAAAGCGATAATGCACTCGCATTTGGCCCCGAGGTAGACCCGGCGCGCGGCCTCGATATCCCGGACGGTGGGGTCAGCGGCGGTTTTATCGTAGGCCACGCAAAAGAGCCCAGCCTTCTCCAGGCCCTGTATCAAAGGACGGGGCAGGCCCAACTGCATCAGTCCCGGGTCGGTCACCAGCAGCACGCGCCGCAATCCCAGGGATTTGATGAACGCGGGCAGTTCGTTCGCGCTGCCCGGCCCCCGCAGGCGCCTGGGCTCCTTCCAAGGCCAGAGGTGCTGCCCGGCGCGCGTGAGCGCCTGGAACGCACGGCAATAGAACTCATAGGCGGTCATCATCTCTCATCAAACTCCTTATTACGTCCTCGCAGGCGGGCCTGCGCATAATTTTCGGCACGGGGTACAGCGGGTTGCCCTCCTTCACCGCACGTGCGGCGATTTGGGGAATATCCTCCGCTTTGATGCAGTCGAAGCCCTCCGGAATTTGCATGCGCGCGTTCATTTGCCGTATGGCCGCGATGAAACCGGCGGCCTTTTCAGCGTTGCTTTGGCTGGAGGCCGGCAGGTCCGCCGCGTCATACAGATCCGCCAGGCGGGCATGCGCCGCTTCGCCGTAGGCCGCGAGCACAGTGGGCAGGGCCACGGCGCAGGACAGCCCGTGGGGGAGGTCGTACAGCCCGCCCAGCGCGTGGGCGATGCTGTGCGCGTAGCCCACATAGGCCCGGGTGAAGGCCGCGCCCGCGCAGTAGGCCGCGTAGAGCATCGCGTCCCGGGCGGCGACATCGCCGCCGTCGGCATATGCTGTTTCCAGGTTGGCGAAGATCAGCTTGACGGCCTGCAGGGCCCAGGCGTCCGTCTTCTTCGTGCTGCCCCGGCTGATATAGGCCTCCACTGCGTGGGTGAGGGCGTCCATGCCGGTCTGCCCGGTGAGGTCCGGCGGCAGGCTCACGCTGAGCAGGGGGTCCAGCGCGGCGTATTTCGGGCAAAGCAGCGGCGAAAGGACGGAACATTTCTCGTGGGTGCGCGGGTCGGTGACAACGGCGGCTATGGTGACCTCGGAGCCGGTGCCCGCCGTGGTGGGTACAGCGAACACCTTCGGGGGCTTGCGCAGCGGCACGGCCTGGATGCCCCGTATCCTCTGCGGTTTTCTGGCGGGGGGAGCCGCGCAGTAGGCGGCCATTTTGGCGCAGTCCATGGGGGAGCCGCCGCCAAAGGCGATCACGGCCCTGCATTTCTCCTCGCGGTAGAGCCGCAGGGCCGCCTCGATTTCTTCGGCGCTGGGGTTGGCCCGCGTCCGTCCGTAGACCGCGCAGAAGATGCCCTCCTCCTCCAGGCCCCGGATCAGGGGGGCCGGAAGGCCGAGCTCCACCAGGCCCGGATCGGTCACCAGCAGCACGCGCCGCAGCCCCAGGGATTTGATCAGCGCGGGCAGCTCGCCGGCGCAGCCGGAGCCTCGCAGCAGCTTGGGGTTTTTCCAGAACCAGAGCATCCGCCCGAAAGCGGCGATTTTCTGGAAAGCGCGGCAGCCAAATTCGTAACATGTCATTGGGTGACGTCCTTTCTGTAGGGGCGGCTAGCAAGCCGCCCGCGGATAAAAAGTGTTTTCTGGTTATTCACTTCACTATGGTTGGCGCAAAATGTTGACTGTAGGGGCGGCGTGCCAGCCGCCCGCGGATAAAAAATGTTTTCTGGTTATTCACTTCACTAAGGTTGGCGAAATGTTGACTGTAGGGGCGGCTAGCAAGCCGCCCGCAGATCAATATTGTTTTTCCGGGCGGCGTGCCAGCCGCCCCTGCAAGCTATCCGTAAAACTCCTCCACAGCTTTAAAAAACGCGTCTATGTTCTCCGGCGGCGCGCCCGGCGGAATGTCGCAGCCGGAGGAGATGATGAAGTTTTCGTGCTTCGAACAGGCCTCGAGAACGCGCAGTGTGTCCCCGCGCACGCTTTCCGGCGTGCCGTTGCGCAGCTGCCCGGCGGGGTCCACGTTACCGAGCACGGGAATCCGCGCGGGTATCAGCCCCAGCATTTGCGAAAGGTCGATGGCGTTGCCGAAGTGGTAGGCGCTTGCGCCATTTTCCAGGATGCTTTCGATCAATGGTATGGTATTCCCGCAGTTGTGGTAGATCACGGCGAAGCTGTCATTTTGCACGGCCTGGATGATCCTGCGCACATAGGGGGTGGAGAATTCCGCGTTCAGCGCCGGGGACAGCAGGCCCGCCGCGGGCTCCGCCATCACAAGGCCGTCCGCGCCGGCGTCCCGCAGGGCCCGGTTGTACCTGATCAAAAAGGCCGCGGCTTTCTCCAGCACGGCGTGCACCAGTTCGGGCTCGTCGTAACACAGCACCATGATCTCGCCGAAGCCCAGCAGCCGCCCCGCCAGGGAAAAGGGCCCGATGGAACCCGCGAACACGGGCCTGGCGATCAGCTGCTTCGCGTGCCTGATGGTCGTTATGTATTCCCCCGTGCGCCCCGCGCCTATCTCGGGCACAGGCAGGGCATCGGGATCGTCGCCCTCGGCGATGATGGCCGCGGTAACGGTGGGCACTTCGCCGGCTGAAAAGCGCACGGGGCTGCCGAAGGCCTCCGCCTCCACGGAAAGGTCCATCAGGCTCACCGAGGCCAGGATATCCCAGCGCTCCGCGACGGCCCGCATGCACCGCGCCTGCAGCGCGCCGCTGTGTACGAGCTCGTCCACGGACTTGCCGATGAGCCGCGCGCCCGGGTAGGAGAGAATGGGCATGGCCTTATGCAGGGCCGGGGCGGATTGAAGCCAGCGTTTTGTGTCCATAGAGAAGGTTCCTTTCAACAAATACATTTATATTGTACATGGATACGGGGGGAATGTCAAGAAAAAGGCTTGCATTCGCCAATGTTATATGATAAAATAGATGTCAGACGTTAGACGTTAGACGTTAGACGATGGGTCTAATATCTAAAATCTAAAGTCTAATATCTAGTATGGGAGTGACTTGATCCTTGAAATCCTATTCTGCGGAAAACATCCGCAACATCGCGCTGGCCGGGCACGGCGGGCGCGGCAAGACCACCCTGGCAGAGGCGATGCTCTATATCTCCAAATCCAGCGAGCGGCTGGGCCGCGTGGGCGACGGCAACACCGTGATGGACTACGACGCGGAGGAGAAGCGGCGCATGGCCTCCGTCTCCCTGTCCGTGGCCGCGCTGGAGTGGGGCGGCAATAAAATCAACCTGGTGGACAGCCCCGGCATGTTCGATTTCGCGGGCGAGGTGGCCCAGGCGGTGCGCGCCTGCGAGAGCGTGCTCATCGTGGAATCCGCGGGCGACGACTACGGCGTGGGCACCGAGAAGGCCTTCAAGGCCGCCTCCGCCCGGGACTGCGCCGTGTTCTTCGCCGTGACCAAGTGCGACATGGAGCACCACGACTTCTTCCGCTCCTTCGCCGAGATCCGCGCCCGGCACGAGACCCAGGCCTGCCCCGTGGTCCTGCCCGTGATGCGCGGCGACGCCGTGGCGGGCTACGCCGATTTCCTGTCTGGCAAGGCGTATAAATACGAAAAGGGCAAGGCCGTGGAAATCCCCTTCCCGGAGGATGACCAGGTTGAGGAGCTGCGTGAAATCTTCAAGGAGACCGTGGCCTCCGCCGACGACGACCTGATGGAGAAATACTTCGAGGGCGAGGAATTCACCCCAGAGGAGCTCGCCGCCGGGCTGCAGGCCGGCATCGCCGATCGGGCGATCTTCCCGGTATACGCCTGTTCCGGCTATACCACCGAAGGCGCGGACCTGCTGCTCAACGGCATCGCCGCCCTGGCCCCCGCGCCCTCCAAAGAGGGCGTCGAGGACAGCGGCCTGAACGCCGTGTGCTTCAAGACCATCGCAGACCCCTTTGTTGGCAAGATGAGCTTCTTCAAGGTGGTCACCGGCGCCATCGCGGGCAGCGAGCCCGCCTTCAACGCCCGCACGGGCGAGGCCGAGCGCATGGGCAAGATCATCTCCATCAAGGGCGGCAAACAGGAGGACGTGGCCGCCATCGGCGCCGGGGACATCGGCGTGGTGACCAAGCTGAGCTCCTTCAAGACCGGCGACACCCTTTCCAACGCGAAAAACCCGCAGACCCTCGCGGGCATCGCTTTCCCCTCTCCCTGCCTGAGCATGGCGGCCAAGGTGCGCAAAAAGGGAGAGGAGGAAAAGGTCTCCGCCGGCATGGGGCGCCTGATCGAGGAGGACCCATCCTTGGGCTTTGAGATCAACAGGGAGACCAACGAGCAGGTGATCTCGGGCCTGGGGGACCAGCACCTGGACGTGATCGCCTCCA
>Ga0123353_10008851_pt1 | contig 13803 bp, 11 predicted proteins | sample TergutLab28metaG_3_FD_92763 | JGI IMG/M metagenome (GOLD analysis project Ga0123353, IMG submission 92763) | Labiotermes labralis P3 segment gut microbial communities from Petit-Saut dam, French Guiana - Lab288 P3 | ecosystem: Host-associated > Arthropoda: Insects > Digestive system > Gut ... | reverse complement strand
CTCCAGCGTCTTGATCTGATGCTCCGGTGGCAGTTGCGAATTTAGGAAGTCGATCAGAATGTCCTTGTTCGCCTCTTCACCGAATAGTTTCTTGAACCCGAAGTCCGTGTAGGGATTGATGTAACGTGTCATGGTGTTGTCCTCCTACTTTTCATTCTAGCCGAAATGGTGGGAAAAGCAATGCGGTCTAAATCGCCCATGCAAGACGGCGGGAAAACTACCATAAATCTTTTATGGTCTCCTGTGGACAGAACATTTCGCTGTCAAATGCGCTCCCCCTTCAAAAGCGGCGAATGTGGTATACAATGTCCGTAGATAAACTCGATGTTGATCGAACCAGAACCCGCTATTATATGGCAGCAAAAGTTTACGAAGGGTTGTTTATTTTTGATTCCGATCTCTACGCCAAAGGGGCGGACGAAGTTTCCAGTCAGGTCGCAAGTATCGTCGAACAATTTGGTGGAGAAGTGCTTCTCAGCCGAATGTGGGACGAGTGCAAACTTGCCTATCCGATTGAGGGGCATCGCCGTGGTACCTACTGGCTCGCCTATTTCCGAATCGCTCCCACCACAGTCAAGGATTTGACCCGGCAATTTCAGTTAAGCGACAGTATCCTTCGCTTTTTGATCGTGGCGGTCCCGCCGAGTCTGGTGGACACGTTGGTCGAGCATGCGAAAGCGGGGCACCTTCACGCAAGGCAAACCGAAGTCTCTGCCGATGATGTCGTACCGCCTTCGATCATCGAAGCCGGTGCTTTCGATGAAGAAATAGCCAACTGACTAATTTGAACCGCGTCCCTTTCGCTTTTTGGAGGCAACGATGGCAAGTTACAATAAGGTAGTTTTAGTGGGAAATATGACCCGGTCGCCGGAGTTGCGAACAATTCCTTCGGGACTCTCCGTAACGGACATCGGTTTGGCGGTCAACGACCGCCGGAAATCGGCAACAGGTGAATGGATTGAAGAAGTCACTTTTGTTGACATTACGCTCTGGGGACGACAGGCGGAGGTTGCTTGCGAATATGCATCGAAAGGTTCCTCCGTATTGGTCGAAGGCAGACTCAAACTGGATTCTTGGGAATCCGAGGGGCAAAAACGCACAAAACTTAAAGTGATTGGCGAGAGAATTGTGTTACTGGGTTCCAGAGGCGGTGCTTCGAGCAGCGGCGACGATGATGGTAGCGGGTACTCTTCTCGACAAAGTTCGAGAAGTACAGCGGGTGCGGGGCGTTCGGCTCCACAGGCACAGCAAAACGATTATTACGATACGCAAGATGGCGACGATGTACCATTCTGATTATTAAAATAAACAACAATGACAACACTTATCCGAAGAAAAAAACAAGCACAGGCACTGCGTCGGGCGGGCAATCGGCTCCCGCAGGGAAAAAGCGGCGGCGTGGAACTTTTGCTCATTCAATCGATTGACCATCTCGGCAAGCAGGGGGATATCGTCGAGGTAAAACTCGGTTATGCCAACAATTTTCTGATTCCGCAGGGATTGGCAACTGTTGCGACCGAACATCACAAGCGGATGGTCGAAAAACACCGGGCGAAACTTGCCGAAATCCAGAAAAAGCGACTGGTCGGTCTTCAAACGCTTGCCGACGAAATACGTACCAAACGGGTTTCGATTGAAGCGAATGCGAACGAAGAGGGGCATCTCTACGGTTCGGTTGGACCGGAAGACATCGTGAAGGCACTCCGCAATGAGGGGATCGTGCTCACGGCGGATCAAGTCCGGTTGTCGGGACCGATCAAGGAATTGGCACTCTACACGGTGCGCATTTACCTCGGACATGGCATCGACAGTGAACTCAAAGTCTGGGTCGTACCGGTGTCAGGGAATTAGCCCCCCGCTATCAAGCCGGTACTCCCAGAACTTTGAAGGGATCATTTTTTTGGTATTGCCATTTTTCCTATTACAATCGCCGCAAGTGAAATCCGCCGTCGATGTTGAGCGCCTCGCCCGTCGCATACGCTAGTTTGCCGGAACAGAGCACAGACACCGCTCCCGCCACATCTTCGGGAGTCCCCCAACGGCGAATCGGGCAAATTCCTTCTTGGAGAATGAGACGGTCATACTTTTCCTTCACGCCTGCCGTCATGTCGGTCGCAATAATGCCAGGTCTGATTTCATAGACACCGATGCCGAACTCCGCCAAGCGATCCGCAAACAACGCAGTAATCATGCCGATGCCCGCCTTCGAAATGCAGTATTCGCCACGCATCGTCGAAGCAGTGTACGCCGAAATGGACGAGATATTGATAATCACCGGTGCAAGTGTACCGTCATTTTGCTCCGCTCCATTCCGACTTTTGTTAACAATCCGGCTTTTGTTAACAAAATCGACCATATAATTTGCCGCTAACTGGGTCAGAAAGAACGTCCCTTTGAGATTGATGTCCATCACGAAGTCAAAACTTTCTTCGGTCGTTGCGAGAATATCCATCCGCACTTTGGGAGCGACCCCGGCATTGTTGACGAGGACATCGAGCCGTCCGAATTCGGTGTCGATCCTTTGTAGAATTGCTCTTCGGCTTTCGTCCGATGTAACATTACCGCTGATGTACATCACAGGAGTCCCGAAGGACTTTACCTTGGCGATGCTTTCTTTCACGCGCTCTTCGGGGGAACGTCCCATGATGGCGATGGCGTAACCTTCGCTGGCGAGTTGGCTGGCAATGCCGAGTCCGATACCGCTGGCTCCGCCGGTGATGAGGGCTGTTTTGTGGGTGATCATTGTGGTTGTGATGTAAGACGTGCCCTCAATTTTACCACAAAGGACACAAAGATTGCACAAGGGACTCGGGGCTTTCTTTGCCTTTGTTTTTGTGTATCATTCGTGTTTCAACCGTTTCCTGTTTCAAATCGGTTCAGTGTCCCTTGAAATCCCTCTCATCCTTGCCAGTGCATCGCCACGCCGGAAACAACTCTTGGCAGAGGCAGGGGTCGTCTTTGAAACACTCCCGCCAGACGAGAACGCCGAAGATGGATGGCGAACAAACGAGTTGCCGACGGAATACGTCCGCCGACTCGCCTGCCAAAAAGCAAAGAATGTGGCGGACAAAGTAGAGCGAGGACTCATTCTCGGCGGCGACACCATCGTATTGTGCGGCGAACACATCCTCGAAAAACCGACAGATCGAAAGGATGCCCGAAGAATGCTCCGACAACTTCGCGGACAGGTTCACAGTGTATTGAGCGGACTCTGTCTCATCCGAAAAGAAATCGGTGGCGCAATGATGACACGCCAAGAGACGGCAACAACCCGGCTGGTAATGGAGGACATTTCGGATGATCTTCTCGAATCATACCTCAACACTGGTGCCTGGCAGGGCAAATCCGGTGCATTCGGATACCAAGACGGCAACGATTGGCTCACGATTCTCGAAGGAAGTGAATCAAACGTCGTGGGGTTGCCGTTGGAATTGTTCCGAACGATGGTTAGTTATCTCGAATAAAACGTCCGCACATCGAGCCCGGTCTGTTGCCGCACCGTTTCGGCAATGTCGTCGAGTTGATGATTCTCCAACGGTGTTGCCCAGTCTTCCGGTGTGTTGCGTGCGACTGTGTAAATCTGCACGTATAACACTTTATCCAATTTTTTCAGGCACTCCGCATACTGCCGAACTTCGTCGGCACTGGGTCCATAACCATGCAATGCCAGAAAACAGGTTTGAATCACTACCGGAAAGTCTTGCGTGAAATCGACCAAGTTGCTACGAATCGTTTCAAACGGCACACTCGATCTTGAGACGGTATGGTAATACTCCCGTGTACCGGCATCAAGTTTTGCCCAAATTTCGCCGTTGTTTTTCAGCATTTCTTCGAGTGCCAAACGAACCGATGGACGATGCAATGTCGAAGCATTGGTGATCAACACAATTTTGACGGTATCATCGCAAAGTTCTCGGCGGATGTCCGCAACGAGCCGCACGGTCTCTGCAAACTGCGGCGACAGTGTCGGTTCGCCATCGCCGCTGAATGCAATGTCCTTCAAGATACGTTTGTCCGGCGGTGTTTGGGCAAAGACCGTTTGCTCAAAGAGTGTACCGTCATTGACCGAACCAACGAGTTGCCGAAGTTCCGCTTCGAGATATTCCATTGGCACGAGCAACGTGTCGGTCTGCGATTTAGTCTCTTCCGCCAGAATTTGACAATAGACGCAGGAGAAATTGCAGAGTCCCGATGGACTCAAATTGACTCCCAACGATAGTCCGCCGGAACGTCGACTGACGACCGGATAGACGTACCGCAATGTTCCAAATCGGCGTGGGTGATGTAGGGTGAGCGACATAACCCACACTAGTTTAGCCAAAAGATCGATAGAGTCAAGCGTTGACTCTATCGCAACTCTTTCGCCTTCTTTACGAGTTCCACGAACTCTTCCCGATACTTGTCCTCCTTCGTATTCGGCACTGCTAATTCCAATATGGTGTCCCAGGAACCCGTACCACTGTGGCGACTCGACCGGAGCAACATACCGTACAACGCCACCGCCGAGGCAAATTGCGAATCAACATTCGCTTCACGCACCTCGTTCTTTACAGGGTATTCCAACAATTCGCCCTTGTCGCCGTCCGGGGCTTTGTAACGCAGTTTTACGAACATCAATTCGTCGGCAAACTCCAAGAGCGGGGGGCGCAAGCCCGCCGGTTCCGGTTGCGCACTCGTATCATACCGCGACCGATCCACCGCCGACGGCAAATTCACGCCCACCGGCACAATCTCGTACAACGCCGTTACAGTGTGTCCCGCACCAATGTCGCCGGCATCGACCGCGTCATTGTGAAAATCCTCGTCCCGAAGTTTTCGGTTCTCGTAACCCAACAACCGATAGCCCGACACATGTGCCGGATTGAAATCGACCTGTATCTTCACATCTTTCGCTATCGTGAAAAGCGTACTCGACAAGCCGTGAACAAGCAACCGTTGGCATTCTTCAATCGAGTCAATGTACCCGTAATTGCCGTTGCCTGCCATCGATAGCGTTTTGAGTCGGTCATCCTTCAAATTGCCCATGCCGAAGCCGAGCACCGTCAGAAACACGCCGCTCTTCGCCTCTTCTTTAATCATCTGCTCCAGCGTCATGTTGTTCGTCGGACCGACATTGAAGTCGCCATCGGTGCAAAGAATGACCCGGTTCTGTGCCTCCTGATCAAAATACTTTCGGGCAGTTTCGTAAGCCATTCGGATGCCGCCCGCCCCGTTGGTTGAACCGCCGGCAGTCAACGCATCGACCGAATCGAGGATCGCCCGCTTTTCCTGACCCGACACCGACGGCAACACCAATCGGCTATCACCGGCATAAGTTACGATGGCAACCCGGTCTTTCGGTTGAAGCATTTCGACTAACTCGGTCAAGCCGCGCTTCACCAGTGGGAGCCGATTAGCAGATTCCATCGAACCGGAGACATCAATCAGGAAAACCAAATTGAGTGCCGGGCGTTCGTCCACGGTGTACTCTTTCCCCTTGATCCCGATGCGTGCCAAGAGATGCTTGGGATTCCATGGGCAAGAAGAAACATCGACGTGCGTCGCAAAGGGCACACCGCTATCGGGTTGAGCATAATCGTACTTGAAGAAGTTGATATACTCTTCGAGTCGCACGGAGTCCGTCGGCGGTCGCATTCCTCTATCGTTGACATACAGCCGCATCAGCGTGTAGGCGGCGGTGTCCACGTCAACGGAAAATGTCGAAAATTCTCCCACTTTAACGGCTTGGAAGTCGTTTTCGGTGAAGTCCTTGTACGCTTCGTTCCTTTCGCGGTTATATGAATCGAGCAACACTTGCTGTCTATCGCTCAACTGTGCCATTCTTCGCGCTTGCGCGGGCATTACATCGATTATCGCGGGCATGTCCTCGACTATCGGTGTTGCTGGCTGACTGGAGAAGCCTTGCGAACTGTAGCCGGGTAATGGGGAAGTCGTGATCTGTGGTCGCGTACCGGGTACTGCTTGCGCGGGTTGCCGGGCAATGGAGTCCGGCGTAAAGCCACCGGCGAGTCTCCCTCTGCCTGCTTGGGCAACGGCGGGGGCACTGTTGGCATCATCAATGCCGCCGCCACTGCCCATCATGCCGCCACCCATTCCGCCCCTCATGCCACCGCTAGCGCTCATTCCGCCGCCCATCATGCCGCCACCAGGGTAGCCGCTAGCATTATATGCCGGTTGCGCTTGTTCTTGTTGACTTGCAAGAGGATCCGCTCCGGCAGTTTCCATCGGAAAAGACAACGGTTTGGGGTCCATTGCCGTCGCCGGTGGTGCGGGCTCGCTGGCAGGCGTAAAACCCTGACGCATCATGGCTGCTTGTTGGGGTGCTTGCTCTTGTGGCACCTGTCCCGAATTCATCGCTCGCATTCCTGTTGCTAGTGAATCGGCAGGAACGGGACTGAAGGAGAATTCCGCTTCCACCAACTCTTTGGCAAGTTCGGTTTTCGGAGCGATTACGGGTTCTGCTTGCTGCCTCCTGCCGATTGCATTGGAATCATACGAGCGGTATCCCCATTCGTCTGCTGCATCAAGTTGCGCCGTCGCTTCTGGCACTTCTAGTGCGGACGACTTCATTGGTTCATGTCTTGCGATTTGCCATTCTTGCTGATAGGCGATCAACACGGCAACGAGCAGCGACGCGGCGATAGCGGTGATCGCGGCGGGGAAGAGCAAGCGGCGCAAGAGCGGGGGGCGCAAGCCTCCCGGTTGCCCCGCCAAGAGACTCTCCTCGTTCGGAACCGGCGGGCTTGCGCCCGCCGCTCTTTTGGGCAACGGCTCTTCCCTCATTGCCGTTTCGATTTCGGCGACCGTTTGGCGGATCGCCTCGATTTCCTGTTGCAGTTCGGCATCGCTGGCGATTGCCGTTTGGATTTCCTGCGCTTCGTCTGCGGACAATTCGCCGAGAACGAAAGCGGTGAGACGTGGATCGGATTTGGTTATGGTTGTCATGATATTATTGGTTTGTGAAAGGTTAATGGTTGTTCGTAGAAGTTAGGAGTTAGGAGATAGGAGTTAGAATAGCAGTGGCGGGCTTTGCCCGTCCGTTTCCTTCTAACTCCTAACTTCTATCTCCTAACTCCTTCCTAAGCGCAGCGATGGCTTCGTGTAGTAGCCATGCGACGGTCGTTACCGTTTCGCCGAGAACCTCGGCGATTTGGGTGTACTTTAGTCCTTCCTGAAATTTCAGACGCAGGACTTCCCGATGTCTCGGGGACAAATCGTTAATCTTTTGTTGAATCATCGTGAGTATCTCCTTTTTCTCTGTGAGGATGACCGGATCGAACCGCGTCGCATCGGCAGGCAGGTCCTCGGTCAGCGGTTCCGTCCTACCGGATTGCCGGTAGTGGTCGATGACGAGGTTTCGGGCGGTTTTATACGCCCAAGCCTGCGGATTCGTAATGGTTTCCCTGTTTTGTTCGAGGCGGAGAAAGACTTCTTGCGCGATGTCTTTTCCTGCGTCGAGGTCGGACAGTAATCGTGCCGCATACGTGCGGATTGCGCCGTAAAGCGAATCCGACGAGCCGCGACCGTTAGGGAGCGATTCATCTGGTTCCATAATTTCGGGAAAATTCTGTGCCACTCGAGTGGGCGGTTATTGCCTTCCCGATATTATAGACGCACCGGGACGGATTTTCATAGGAGAAATTTATGAAAATTCTGAAGAATCTGGGAAAACACGCATTTTCAGCGTGTTTCGCGCTAGAAAGATGTGTTCGTTAGTCCTTCGGGTGTCGGATTTTGGAGCGCATTCGTCTCTTTTTTCTACCGATTTTCCGCCGACCTTTGCCTGTTTTTTTCGTTCCCACTGTGAAGACCTCCGTTGAATTCTGCGAGTATTGTACCCGATTTTGCCAATGTGCCAACGGGGGCACGCGTAATCCTACGATTGCGGCTCTGCTTTTTTTGCATGAATCACCTCTTTGCCGACAAGGGGACGCAATACCTCGGGAATGACCACCGAGCCGTCCTTTTGCTGATACAGTTCCAAGATCGCCACCAACGCTCGGCTGATGGCGATTGCCGTGCCGTTGAGCGTGTGGAGAAACTTCGTTCCCTTTTCCCCCTTGACCTTGTATCGGGCGTTGAGCCGCCGGGCTTGGTAGTCCGTACAGTTTGACGTGCTGGTCACTTCGCCGTACTCGCCGCCGTTGCCGCGACCGGGCATCCAAGCTTCCAGGTCGAACTTCCGATACGCCGGTCCGCCGAGATCGCCCGTCGCCGTGTCCACAACTTGGTACGGAATGCCTAGCCCATCGAAAATTTTACATTCAAGATCGAGCATTTCTTGGTGCATTGCGTCGCTCTGTTCCGGCAAAGTAAAGGCAAACATTTCGACTTTTGTGAACTGATGAACCCGATAGAGTCCCCGTGAGGCACGACCGGCGGCTCCCGCCTCTGTGCGAAAACAATGCGAAAGACCGCAGAGCCGAATCGGCAACTCGTGGGCATCGACGGTTTGTCCCGCCAACATTCCGCCCAGTGGGATTTCCGCCGTTGCCACGAGGCTCAAGTCGGTGCCTTCGATGTTGTAAATCTGCGTTTCGGGACCTCTCGGCGTAAAACCCGTACCTTGCAAGATGTCATTGCGTGCCAAGTCCGGCGTGGTCGTCGGCGTATACCCGGCTTGCATCAACACGTCGATGGCGTACCGCTGCAAGGCGAGGTCGAGCAACACGGCTTCGTTTTTCAGGAAGTAAAACTTGGAGCCGGAAACTCTTGCCCCGGCTGCAAAGTCAATCAAGTCGAGCGTCTCACCGAGGTCAACGTGATCGACTGGCGTGAACTCGAAGGTCGGAATCGGCGTTTTGCCCAATGTTAAGCGTGTGTTGGCGGTCTCGTCCATTCCAATCGGTGCATCGGGATGGGACATGTTGGGGATCCCGCGTTGGATGCTGTCCAAACCGGCTTCCAGCGCATCGAGTGTGGTTTTGATACCAGCGGCTTTTTCCTGAAGGACTCGCCTCGCTGTCCTCATGGCATCGCGTTCGTTTTCGTCTCTCGCTTGCCCCATGGACTTGGAAACGGCATTGGCTTCGGCTTGGAGTTTCTCCCATTCCTGTTGCAACGATTTGCGTTCCCGTTCGAGGACGGCAAACCGATCAACATCAACGTTGACGTATCGATCCTTACAATTCTGTTTAACGGCTTCGATGTTTTCGAGAATGAATTTTCGGTCAAGCATAAGTATATTTAGCCGATACTCCGGCACTATAAGAAAGATTCTACACCAGGACACTGACTAAGTCAAATGTCTCGCTTGAATTGCCTTCCCAAACAGACCATAAAGCGTCGGGACAAATAACAGGTTCATGATTGCCGAACTATATAAGCCGCCAACGATCACACATGCCATCGGATACTCGATTTCGTGCCCTGGGATATTACCGTAATAGATGATCGGCAATAGTGCGAGCGTTACCGTCGAAACGGTCATGGCAATTGGCGGAATTCGTTCCTCCGCGCCACGTTGAATCAACGCCGGTCCGAATGTCATTCCCTCGGCATACTCCAAGTGCCGGAAATGGCTGATCAGCATAATTCCATGGCGCAAAGACACTCCAATAACAGTAATAAATCCAATGATCGAACCAAGTGAAAGAATACCACCACTAAACCATGTTCCGATAATACCTCCGAATATCGCAAACGGAAGACTCAACAAAATCAAAGCGATCAAACGTCGTGATTGAAACATCGTGTTCAGGAACACACATATAGCAACAAATGCAATAAGACCAACAAGAATCAATTGCGTTCGGGACGCTTGTTGAGCAGCATATTCGCCGAGAAATTCCGGGTGATACCCTTGCTCAAACGTCATCGCAGAAACCCGTCTTTCCACCTCTTTGGCGACAGTGCCCAGGTCGGTGCTCCCATCGATATCGCACACAACATCAATACGCCGGGAGGCACCTTCACGAACAATACTATTTGGTGTTGGCAAAATTTGTACATCGGCAACGTCGCCAAGCGGTACACGAGCCCCTGAGGGGGTGTCAATCAAGAGTTCCTTGAGCGTAGTGAGGTCTACCCGCATGTTTGAAGTGCCCAAAACAGCAACTTCAAAGACTTTTTGATCGTGATAAACTTCGCCGACAACGATGCCTTGCAGAAATGCCGTCGTTGTTGTACGAATTTGTCCTGGTGTTAATCCAAACTGTTCGGCTGCATCGGCACGAAAATGGACTTCGATTTGTGGAACCAATTCCTGCTGCTCAACTCTGAGATTGGCAATGCCGGGAATCTCCGACATCACTCTTTCGACCTCAAGCGCCTTGGAGCGGAGTTTTGAAAGGTCAGGACCGTAAATGCGAACGACGATGCTGGAACTGACACCACTGAGAACTTCTTTGATTCGTTCTGTCAGGTAGGTGAGTACGTCGCGGAACAGACCGGGATACCCGTCAATCGCCGCCTCGACTTCTGCAAGCGTCACGTCGTAGTCAACAGAATCGTCGAGACTGATCCAAAGTTCGACGAAGTTCGGACCGACCACTTCATCCGCAACTTCGGCACGACCCGCGTGCGTTCCGAAATTGCGAACTCCCTCGATTGCCAGTAGTTCTTCAGCCGCTCGCTGACTAATCCGCTGCATCGCTTCAAGTGAAGTACCCGGCTTGCCGACGAAGTGCATTAAAAAATCAGTTTCCTTAAATGCGGGCATAAATTCCTCTCCCATCATGGGGACCAGTGAGCACGGCACGATCAAAGAGGCAATCATGCAAGCGATCACACTCTTCGGCTTTCGCATAATCACTGGCAATATGGGACGGTAAAGTCCCTTCAGAAAAGTAACGAACGGGGCTTCCTCTTGCCGATCAACATGTCCCGGCAAAAGTATGATACACAGTGCCGGAGTGAGGGTGATGGCAATGAACATCGACACGAAAATTGCGAGAATATACGCTTGTGCCAAGGGCTTGAAAAATGCTCCGGCGAGTCCCTCCAAGAAAAAAACTGGAAGAAACACCAGCATGACGATGAGGCTTGCATAGATGACCGCATTACGGACTTCGAACACTGCGGCAAGAATGACCCGGAACGTAGAGCGCGGTGCGTCTGACTTTTTATTCTCCCGCAAACGCCGCACCACGTTTTCGACACAAATGATCCCGTCATCGACGACTGCTCCCAATGCAATCACGAGTCCTGCCAAGACCATCGTGTTCATGGGTATTTCCATGAATTTCAACAGAATCACCGCTCCCACGAGCGACACGGGAATCGCCGTAGCACTGATCAGTGCTGTACGCCAGTTGTACAAGAACAACATGAGCACACACAAAACGAGAATACAGCCAACAATCATCGTGTGTTGCAGATTGGCAAGTGCCCGCTCAATAAATGTTGCCGGGCGAAAAATTGTTGAGTCGATTTCTATGCCGGTGAGTGCGAGACGCAGTGCCTCAATGGCTTCTTCGATGCCGCGAGTGACGGTGAGCGTGTTGCCCCAGGGCTGTTTTTCGACAATCAACAAAAGCCCTGGTCCATGATTGATAATGGCATCGCCGATGGGAGGCGGAAAACCGATCTGAACCTCTGCGATGTCTCCGAGCCGAATAGGCGCATTGTCGCGAAAATCGACGACCGTTCGTGCCAAATCTTCCGGCGTAAGAATCGTCGAAACGTGGCGAACGGACATACGCTGGTTGGGCGTGTCAATAAAACCGCCGCTCGTGACCACCGCAGCGTCGCCTGCCGCTTTGATCACTTGGTCCAACGTTATTCCATTCGCGCGGAGCCGTTCGGGATCGACCAGTACCTGATACTGTTTGTCACGTTGTCCCCAAATAGCGACATTGGCAACCCCGGAAACTGCCATCAATCGAGGTCGAACTGTCCACTTTGCGAGTTCCGTCATGTCCATCTGACTCATTGTTTCCGAAGAAAGTCCGACTTTCAATACGCGGCTTGTCGAAGAAAGCGGCGAAAGAATCACCGGCTGGCTTGCAACAGCAGGGAGGCGTGTTGCCTCCACCGCAAGACGTTCCTGAACGAGTTGGCGAGCACGAATCAGGTCGGTTCCTTCTTCGAGAATCAGTGTTACCGACGACAGCCCCTGTACGGACTTGGAACGAAGTATTTGGAGCCACGGAATACCATTGAGTGCGTTCTCAAGTGGTACGGAAATCAATGCTTCGACCTCTTCCGCCGAGAGACCGGGTGCTTCTGTTTGAATCTCCACCAATGGTGGAGCAAATTCTGGGAAGACATCGAACGGCATATTTTGGATAGACCAATAGCCGTAAAATATTAACAGACACGTCAAGGCAATGACCACCGTCGGTTGCCGTAACGCGGTTGAAATTAGTCCGCGAATCATTATTTCATACCTCCAAATTCTGTGGAAAAGATTTCGGCAACTCCAGCGATGACGACGGGGGTGCCCAACGGAGGACCCCGCCGCAAGACTGCGACGCTTCCATCGACGGTGTCATGAACGTATTCGATCTCGACACGCAACCTTGTAAAAGTCTGTGGTGCAACTTGGTGGTATACCCAACTTCCGCCGTGAATGTCAAATACCACAGACGACCACGGAACCGTGAGACGTTTTGTCTCACCAGCAAGCGGAACTTGAACAGCGACTTTGTGTCCCGGACGAATCCACGGTTCCGGTGCTTGTAACGCATAGTAAAGATCGACCGTTGCGGTATTCGGATTTGCCGAGGGGGGCGCAATAACCGGTTCGGCAATGACGTTGCCATGATGATCGGTTTGACCATATTCGCGAACGCTCACAGAGCCACTCGTGTCAATCTCTCGAAGCCGTCCGACATAGATGGGAACGCGAACCCAAAATTGGTCGGTGTTAACAATGTCAAAAAGTGGACTACCTTGGACAACAGTTTGACCAGCAACCGACGTGAGAGCATTCAGTATTCCCGAAACGGGAGCGACTATCGGTTGCGGTGTAAGTGGAACGGTAGCCAAATCCCCTTGATTGTCTTCCATGAGTTCGAGATTGGATTTCGCCGTCTCGAGGGTCTGCTGGGCAAGTTTGACTTTGGTTTCCGCCATATCAACCGCCTGCTGACTTCCTGCCCTGTCTTCGAGGAGTTGTTTCGCTCGATTCCATTCGAGATTCTCCGCTTCCAATTCTATTTGGGCTGCTTCGACCCGCTGCCGGGCATCAAGCAACATCTGGGGCAGTTGAATTCGTTGGACTTCCGCAGAAAGAACCGGTTGAATCATGAAAATTGTTTCCCCTTGTTTCACCGCCATGCCGGGCAAAAGCACAGTGGCGGGATCGCTGGGCAACAGTGTCCCGCTCCAAGGGGCGGCAACCACGACCGATTGTCCCGGCGGAGTGACGATTTCACCGCCAAAAACATGAGCGCGTTCCACGTTCTTTTCGGCAACTGGGGCGAAATCAATGCCAAGTCGGCGTACTGCATCCTCACTTAGCGTGATCGTCGTCAACTCTCTTTCACTGATGTCGCGGCTGACGACCGCAGGCGGCACTCTAACCGTGGAATCATCTTTGGCTGGGCAACCCGCGGAAATTAACAATCCCAGGGCTAGGAATGAGAAAAAAAGTCGAGACATGGGATAAGGCAAGGGAACCTCCGTCGCAATAAGCGAAAATTGTACAAAAAGTCACTGTAACCAGACGACCTCCGTCCCGCAGTATACAACATGTCGATGGTGAAAACAAGAGGGGGGCTGTCAAGATGCGCGTAGTTGGGTGCGTGCAAATTCTGTAGGCACTATTTTGCATATTTCCAGTAGTCGTCCCATTGGTCTCCGTAAAACAGGGCACAGACGACTCCCATTTTGTTGAGTCTGTCCGTTCTCCACCTTGCT
>Ga0123353_10008850_pt1 | contig 13803 bp, 4 predicted proteins | sample TergutLab28metaG_3_FD_92763 | JGI IMG/M metagenome (GOLD analysis project Ga0123353, IMG submission 92763) | Labiotermes labralis P3 segment gut microbial communities from Petit-Saut dam, French Guiana - Lab288 P3 | ecosystem: Host-associated > Arthropoda: Insects > Digestive system > Gut ... | reverse complement strand
TAGTGAATTACTGCCTGTGACTACGTGGACATTTTAGGTAACCAGGTGCATCCTATGGTCCAGATGTTGTTTCCTAACAATATTGCAATTTGTTTTAAGATGATATTTGGCCCATTCACACAGCCAGAAGTGTTGAGTCTTGGTGTAAGAAGCATGAAGATGCACTTCAACACCTTTCTTGGCCAGCACATTCGCCAGACTTTAATACCGTCGGGCCACTGTGGTCAGTTTTAGAGAGTATGGTGAGAAGCAGACTCCCTATTCCATTATCTCTGAATCAACCAGATGTTCTTCATGCAGAGGTGTACAAAATTCCACTAGACACTATTCAGAACTTATCTGCTTCTAATCCAAGAAGGTTGCAAGCTGTGTTACAGGCAAATGGTGACCCAACTTCGTATTAATAAAGAAATGTGTATCTTTCACAACTGTTTCCATTATTTTGTGGGAGCATAATATAGATAATATAGATGTGGATCCTTTAGAAATAGGTTTGGGGTAAATCTATGTAAGACAGGGGATTTTCATGGCGGTGAATATTTATATTGTGACTGTTTCGGTTGTGAAAGGGTTGTGTGACAGAAGAGCACCACGGTTTCCTGGAAATGTGGTGTCTCCATCCGGATGGTTTAGTATCTTAGGACTGAGGTAATATTAACTTACAGGTAGGCTTATGTGTTTGAAATTATATTATTATTATTATTATTATTATTATTGGAGAAGCTTGATGAGAGGTGGTTTTGGTGTGGTTGAATTTTGTGACAGTCTGCCAGACTGGACTGGATTATAATTCAGACGACTAGCCTAGAGTAGCCTCTAGTTTACTTTGCCTGAGGATGTTGCGCAGTGGCTATCTTGTGAAGATGGTAATGAATATTCAAGTTTCAAAAAGGCGGGAACTTTTTTGAATGCTGAACAATTTTCATCTTTCAAGGAGTTGATGTACTGTTGAATAGGATAGTGATTAAATAAGGCATGTCTTGCCGTAATTTTTCAAACTAACTCCATGGAGCAGAGTCCTTCTTGAGAAGCTAACAGGTCCTCACGTAGTCAAGAAATTCCCTGAATTTTATGGAACCCTAAGTTTCGTTACCGCATTCACAAGAGCCCGCCACCTGTCCCTATCCTGAAGCAGAGCAATCCAGCCCATGGCCCCATCCCACTTCTTGAAGATCCGTTATAATATTACGCTTCCATCTACGCCTAGGTCTTCCAAGTTCTGTCAGGGCTCCCAAACAATACCCTGTGTATACCTCTCCTGTCACCCATACGAGCCACATGTCCTGCCCATTTCATTTTTGATCTCATCGCCCGAATAGTATTTGGTGAGAGAACAGATCATAACTCTCCTCGTTACGCAGTGTCCCCCATCCCCTGTTAATATTCCTTCTTAGGCCTAAATATTCTCCTCAGTATTCTGTTCTCGAACATTCTCAACCTACCTTCCTTTAGGAATGTGTTATTACGATATTTTATCCCTTTGAATTATGAAACGTATCTTTCGTGTTACTGTTCATTTCCTGCCAAATCACATTTTGCTCCTCCACTACAACACCAACTGGATAGGAAGTACTTACTCTTTGTTGTAAGATTCACACAAAGTACAGTGTGCAAAATGCAGAGCTCGTTGACTTTAAAGCAGGCACTGCGGATATCTACTTCTCTGCTTTAAAGTCTTGTTACTGTGGTGTCAAGGCAGTGTAAGGATGCTGGTTTCTGTGGCTTGTCTCGTCAGCAGCCGTAGTGAATGGAGACCAAGTCCACTCCTACAGCGCAGAGGTCTTCCGCCCTCGCTACGACTTTTAGGCGATACTCCGTGTTCACATCTGTCTCCACCCGTTCGTCCATCTGCTTGGCTCATCACTATATTTTGTAGGGCGTTGTTATTTTGTGTCAACCCATCGACGTGCGTCAGAAGTTGCTCTGTGTGCAATTTCGACAGACCACTCTGTATTTCCCTACGCTTGTCTTTCCTGTATGCTTATAAGTTAACAACTACGTGTTAGCGACGATTCAAGTTAGCAGTAGGCTGTTCTGCTTATAATCTTTATGGAAGTCATCCCGTTGTGTTTGCTATTAAACGAACCGCATTTGTTCAGTCTAACACAACACAAGTATAGTTAATCAATTGAATTGCCCTCACATTTATCTACATGTTTCGGTCTGTACTTGGACCGTCCTCAGGCATGTCAACACAAGAACATATACAGGAAGGTACAATAGAAATTTAAGGGGCCCCTTCTTACTTTCACTCTTTTTATGGTGTTAAAACATGATATCTATGTGTAATGTAAAATATACATTTGTATGATATTAATTTATTAAATAACCTTGTGCTGTTAGACTGAACAAATGTGGTTTGTTCTTCTACTCGAGTACTTCAATTGCCACAATCGGTTCTTCACTTCTTGATATAAAAGTTTCGGGTGACCCCTCTCCGTAAGGAACTTCTTGGAACAGAGTCCCTCCTGAAAAGATGCTGTCGCCCCAACAAAAACTCTCATCCTATGTGAACTGAAGGCTCTTTGACGTGTTCACAGCATCCTAACAGTGGACTATGTCTTGAATCAGTTGAATGTACCTCAAATGCTTTAACTACTTCCCGTTTGTTTGCTGCTTTGCCTGCCATCACGCGAGACGGTCTGAGTAAACCGTGGATGAGAGTTCTACGATAAGACAATGTCCGTGTAGTGTGGTGACAGTGAATAATGAATCGCACAGGATGTAGAAGGAGTGGTCTTGGCCTAATTTGGAGCAGTACTCTGATAATTGCCTGGAGAAACGAAGAAATACCAGGCGAGAACCCAGGATTGTGTCTTCGCTGAGATTCAATGAGGACACCCTACGCGATACAATAAGGAAGCGTTACCGTCTGAGCTAACGTGGTAAAAATGTGTTCCTTCCTTTCCTGTTTCCTACCCCGGATGACAGAACACAAGAAGATGTGAAATTTTGTTGCTCCCTGCTCGTACCAGTACGTACTATATCCACTTCTGTTAGAACGATAAGCAAGTATTGTAGCACAATTTTCGGATACGATAAGAATCCTCAATTGTAGTCTGTTTTCTTAGTTACTTGAGGAGGCCAAACTTTAATTTCTTAATGAAATTGTTCTCATTTTTAAGGCTTTACTTACTGCGAAGTGTAGTACTGACACGAAAGCAACCATTTCCAGGCCGAAGAACGGGTACTTCTAATTTTTATAGGCACATGTAACGTTCTTTCCATCGTGTGTGTGTGTGTGTGTGTGTGTGTTTGTGTGTGCATTTGTTCGCGTGCCGCGAATGCCAAGCGCTGTGTACGCAGGAGGTGTGGCTTGATGCCTAAACACATCTTGTCAGTGGCAATACTTGTTGCTGTGTGCCTGTAGAAATTTCCCACCACTGAATGAAACATTTGAACACTGTAGCACAGATGTTTGCCTTATACGACAGCCGTAGGGCAACTAATGGCACAGTACCACCCGCTTTAACATTACAAACCCTTTCGTTTCCCCAAGGCGTAAATTTGTGTGCCCCGTATGATTTTCACAATAGAGATCGATTACTCACCAATTTCCGTAATTAGCATTAACCGACTGGTTTTGTAACTGAGACGCAATGCGTTTTGTGTGAGGTAATGCAAAGTTTTCTCTGTGCTTATTTAAAATCAGTCTACTGCTGTACACCAGATTATGGTGAGTGGCCAGCTTCATGTTGCGTCTGCATTGCCACAGGAGAAAATGAACCCGGTACCCATTGGATAGGAGGCTGTTGAGTCGTCCATAGCCCGTCTGGACGCTTTGGAGAAGACAATAATCTCTGCTCCTATCGGGAATTGAATTCCGACTTACATTCAGTAGTGTGTAGCTTAGTCACATAGAGAAGGAAAAAGATCAGTTTGCTGCTACAGTGCCACCATTTTGTGAAACTGTTGGTGAAAATTTGTGTTCTCTTTGGATTCGACGAATTGTTATGATAGTTGCTTTCCTTTTAGGTAGGCCACTTGTCTGTTGGCCGCCACCAGTCGGCCTCAATGATAGGTACTAACTGAGTCAAATAACTTTTAAGTGGCATCCAGAAATGTTAGGTAGCACCGGGTTATGTCTCTTTGCAGGCTTCATGTATATGAAACGTTTGTTAAGAGTCACTGGGCTTGAAAGTTGCAGAAAGGACTGTGTGGCAGTTGAGTGGGCCCGCTCTCAGTGTCACAAGAACATTTTGTGAACACACTATGTACACAGGACGATTGGGAAAATTGAAAAGCGAGGCGATTCGTATATTCTGCTCCTTTACACCTATTACCAGGATGTTTCAATCAAGCGGTATGCGATGGGCAAGGTATGTAATGCGCACGGGAGACAGGCTTTATACAGAGTTGCGGTCGGAACACTGGAGGGAATGGATCACGTACAGGACTGTAGACGGAAGGAAAATAGTTTTTTTTATTATTAAACAACATATCGGCGCTTAATTACAATAACACCTAGTCTTAAGACTAACAACCTAGTTTGCTGTGACTTAATTTGCTAAACAAATATTAACTTCAGGTGTCGCCCAGCGGTTCCACCTGTTTAGTTTTGTTGTGCTTACGCACTGTCTTTTCCTTTGTTGGCGGTGATTACTGCACTAACACCGTGCCTTGTTTTTATCACACACTAATAGTGTTTATGGTGCACTTCACTGTGATCCGCTTTTATGGAAGGATAATAATGCGAGTGAAAAAGAGCTTAATGAAATCTTATTTCATGGCGGTGACTATAAAGAATTCGGCCTAGGATGTGATGCCATGAAGTTTAGTAAAATTTACGGACGTTGCATGGAAGACATCTCAGTTTACCTTGCAGCTAGAAGCAGTAGTTTTCCCCGAAACATCGGCAGACTTCTACTAGACTACACGGCGTCGCATCCCAGAAGAAGACAGAATTCTTCATCGTAGTGAGCTTCGTGTTACGTAAAGGGCGTTGGATTGCATGAGAATTTAAGTGGTTTAGCGTCTGAGGCACTAGGCTGCATAGAGTTTGTTAGTTAATTAATTACTTCATTAGCTGTTATGTAACCTGTATAATCGATAAAGGATCGGTAGAGGAACTGGCGCACATAGAATTAAAAGAAACTCTTGGAACACTGTAAGTGTCAATAAAGAAAGGTTCATGGCGCTTTGATATATTCATTCTTCATTCGTGTGTATGTTCCGCAGGAAAACAAACTCTAACTGCAACATTGGCATGCAGAAACTTCAATTCGGCGCAAAGTAACCGGGAAAGTGTGTTGGGTGAAACGACCTTACTGATGTGAAAGGTTGTCTGTCCTTTATTGATTTCTGGAAGTTTCAAATGACATTACCTTTATAAATGCAGTTATAGCAAGTTCTTCTATAAAACTTTTTTTGGGGAAAGAAAAATAGTATCAATTGAAGGAAGTTGAGTATCAATTTTTTTTTTTAAGAAAGTAATTCAGAATGTAAAGGTCAAACATACGCCTCTTTCCCATGTTGTTGGAGTATCTGAAGAATAACTGTCGCGTGATTCGGGTGCGCGCGTGGAACGTGTTAACTTGTCTTTTGCTAGAACGTACAGCTGAAGACAGATTTATCAAAATTATGAGTGTAGGAAGGCTATCACAGAGCGCTACACTCTGTAACAACTTCTTTTAGATTAGTGTATACGAATTCACTTATTAACCAGGTAAGCATACTTTGGTAACAATATCCATGACTCTGGATAACACCACACAGAAGGAGGGCACGGATCATCTACCACAGGCGAGCTGCAAGTGAAGCCCGTTTCATCCTTCTTGGTTTGATCGGTCTGATAATGTTTGGTGTAGAGTACAAATTACGAACTCCACGTTATGAAGTATTTTCAGTCCGCTTTGTAATTTCCCTTCTCTTTGGTCCAGACACTGTCCTCAGCATCTGTGCATCGTGTACTCAGTATACCAAATGTTCTTCCCTAAATGTAAGAAGCCAAAATTATTAAAATGAACAAGTAGAATTCTGAATCACGAAGATGGTCTTAAATTCCTTACTGGCTCATTGAGAAACGCGTTACCTCTCTGATAGAGACAGGAGGTACATAAGAAACTTCGTTAAATTGCTACCTGCGTACATGGCGTCGCATTCTGTGAGATATTTTTCATATTCGCCACATTAAAACCTCAAGTCTGACGCACAATTACAGTCTCCATAATTTTCCAATGTTTTTTCTTTTGTCTTTAGAGAGATATGAAAGATTCTAAACCGAAGGATAGCCGGGATCCTCTGAAATTAATATGCTCTTAATGTATTGATAAACGTTCCTTTATTGCTGTTCTTTCCAAATATTTCAACTTGTCATATTTTTCTAACATTTTAATAGTTGTCTTTATTTTATGACTCTCTGTGCATTATGGTTACGAGATATGAACTTGTAAATTCTTATAAACGTCTAGTAGAATTTATGTATTTTACCTTATTATACTTCTCGATAACCTTGATTGAATCTTTTTTATTTTTCAGAATCAAAACGTTTGAATAATTTTTACAACTGTTAGCTGACTAGGGAATAGTTATACAGCGTCATATTGACGTTAGACAGCCAGATGAAAGTTGGCCCTGGTGGATTTCAGTTCAACCTGATGCAGAAATACAACAATGGGACATTGCTTTACGTTTTGTTGTCAGATGTTTTCGCATAGTGGCGAAAAAACGCAAGTTACCTTCGTCATATCCCTCTGTCTGTCTATCCTATTGTTATCAGCCCGGCTGCCATTGGTCAGATTTCCGTGAAATGTTGTTTTTCGGGACCTTTATAAAAATCCAAATTTGGTTAAAGTGGGGTAAAATTTGAGGCACTTTACTTGTAGATCTAAGTACCTCATGTTTTTGCCGGTGGCATTAAATCACAACAGAAGCGCTCTCTTAGAGTGAAATGGTATCAAGCTGTTAGGATAGTCGAGGAAATGTTACATTATTCGTACATTGCCCATCATCCTTTATATACGGGCAACAATGATGTGTTCAAAGTTGAAATGAATTAGTGTAACTGTATTTTGATTCCAGTATATGTGGTAACTGACGTACATCCTTCAACAGTTAAAGAATCTTTTATAGTAATACCTTGCCTTGTGTTTCTTGTACACCCCTGTTGAACAGTTACATGTTATCAGTCACTATACGCTGTCTTCTAGTCGGTGTACAATATAGTTTCCGCTCATAAGCAGTAATTAATATTTCATGAATAATATTGTCATAACTTGGCGACTTGCAAGGTACATCGACAGCTTCGTGGGAGAAGGTGCTCTGCTTTATACACTCACCAACCTCTACCCATAATTTTCCTGCTACAGGCTACTATACTGTTGCAAGCACTTCTCTAATAACGATTGCCTTTTGAAAAATTGATAACAACATGCTCTGTTGTTCCTCGGGAACGTCAATACACCCCGCCACACAGTACTCGGTATCCCATCCCTTTAGAACGTCGCCGCCATGAGAACCTAAAATCTCACAAGTTGTTTTGTTATAGAAATCAAAATATACGTATATTTACTTATGACATACATTTTATTAGTGTCAGTTTATCGGTTTATGCCTTTCATAGCCTTGAATGCTGATTGGTGATTGGTGTTGATTGGTGAGTGCTGATCACTAGAGTATTAGGAAGGAATATTCGGTGGCCTACTTGAGGTACTGCCCAACAGTTTGCCTTCAGAAACTGAGGGAATGACGAAGAACGTCAGTGAAGATTGCCATTGTCTTGGTGGAGAGTTGGTGTCGCAACGTCGGCCTGTACAAACATTGTTAGTAGCATGAATAGCTGTACCATAGCAGGCGGGAAAGCGCGACGTTTATAGGAACCAGCCTCAGAAATAGAAAATTCTACGCAGTTGCAGAGTAAGTAGGTGCCAAGATTGTGTAACAAAACGGTTGGTAACAGCGCTTTAAACCATTGAAAGAGGAGGATATAAGTCTCCATTATGGCTCACAAGCAGCAAGAGATGGATACGATATTTGTACATGTAAATCAATAGAATATCTATAGCTTTTATGGTTCGGCTTTAGCTGGAATTCATTTACCTCTGTAAAATTACTGGAATTCAAGGACGCGTGTAATCTGTTTAGTAGGTATTCTCACAATTTAATACAATGCATGTGAAAACCATGTATAATATTTCTGGAATGGTACTAACCGTAGAATTGCATTCAGTTCAGTGATCATTACAATCATACAGTGATGAAATACAGCCTACACAGCTTGGATTTCAGATATAAGAAGTCTGAAGCGTGTGTTAGAGAATGAACAAATGAATAATGGACTTAAGATAAATTGGAGGGTGTGCCTCACATGCTTAGAGAAACTGCGGAAGTGAGTTTCCCACGCCGAAGCAAGAAACAATGCTAGATATCCGGTTTTTGCCACGAGGTAGATGAGAACTGGGCCATTCTGGGCTATTACTGAGCATGTAGTGGTAATTCCTCACCGACGTTTCGGGACAACCTATCGCTTTCATCTTCAAGGGTCAAAAATCCAAGAAGAAAACCGGCCATAGAGCTAACTAAAGACGGAGACTTGCGAGAGGCGCAAGTCGACGTCTCTCCATCTGTTTAGCCATCCTGCGTTTGACAATCGCTTGGTACAATAACAGACACTATATATCCTAGCCATTTACGCTAACCAATTTGGAGTCTATTTGAAGATCTTGACATGAGCCTACTAAAGAATAGTGCTCAAGTAGCACACGACTTTCTCTATTTGGGGACGGTATGCTTTGGCTCGATGGCTGTCTGGGTTTTGAGCCCAAACTGGCGTAGGTGAAAGCCGTAATCTTGAGACTGTGGACATATAACTTTGGTGAAGCTGCCGTGCCTGAGGTGGAGTGCGGGCCGTGTTCCTTGTTTGCATTATATCCTGACATCCACCCTACAAATGAGGAAAATCACGGTCAAACCTATCATGGTACCCGAAAAGTGCCTAGCTGAACCGTGCCAGGCATGATTGTTTGGTCGAATTGGCCGCCGATTGCACTGGTCTTGAGTGGCCGCTTGATCGCAGTTGCCCTCAAGCGACATGGGTCAACCCTCACTCAGCGTAAATATCTGCCGAGTTGCCGAAATAAGTGGTTGCCCACGCCACCTAACTTGAAGTCGAAACTCTCAGTCCAGGCTGTGATGTGATCGGCGAAGAATAGACCTCCCAGATCCTCGTGAATATTCGTGTTACCAATTTACGGTAAAAGATTTATTGGTAGCAGAGCGAAGACACTTGGATTGAAACAACTGCCGCTTCCTGACATGGGAGCGAGCGACGGACCTTCGGATGGGGCATGCTTCATTCATCATTAGATGGACGAGCCTCTTATAAAGCAGAATTCCGCTTCTGATGGAGAGACTACTTCTCGTGTTCAGGATAGGACACAACCTCCCAGGCTCTGGACCACTTCATTTCTCTTCTGGTCGATATGAGGCAACCAGGTCAGCAGTGTTTCGAGGGTCACCCCCAGGTAACTGTCGGTGTCGACACAGTGTATTGGTTCCCTGAAGAGCTATACTGTTCGGGTTTCGGGAAGCGCCTATAGGTCTTTGCGAAGAGCATCGCATTTCTCTTCGAGACATTGACGACGATCTTTCATTCTCTCGGCCACCGCTCGAGGTCGTTGAGATACGACTCTAGGTAGCTGATGAGCGGCGTTGGCTTGCTGAGCGTGGCTATGATGGCCGTGTCCCCGTAGAGAGCCAACTCTGCGTTGTGGAATGGTGTGGGAAAGACCTTTACATACAGACTGAACAGGACGGTGGAGCTTATTACACCCGAGCCACGCCAGTCTGCATACCACGGCGAGCGAATGAGTGTATTTGGAAGGACGCTTCGAACGTCCTACCCTGGAAGTAGGATGGGGTGATTAAACCAGGTAAAACGGGGAATTACGGATCGTTAGCTTCTAAAAGAGAGCATCAATCCAACCTGTATCGAAGGCTTTAGCCACATCGAATAACACAGCGCCTGTTAGCCTCCCTGCACCAAATTTCCTGGTCACTTTCAGCGAGGCGGGCCAGTTGCAAAGACGTGCTGTGCTTGGATCTGAAGCCAAACAGCTCGCCGCGGAGTAGCCCACGCCCGCCTGCTTCGCCTAGAATTCTGTCAAGTAGGATTTTTTCAAAAACTTGCCAATCTTATACAGCAGACTTATGGGACGATAGGACCAGGACAGCGCTGGGTCCTTCCCCTTTTTAGGGATGAAGATTACGCGGGCGTACCTCCATATTGTTGGGAAGTGTGATCAGGGGGTTGAGGGAGTTGGAACTCTTCATCACCCGTTTAGTCATCTTCCACAAGACTGGTCTTCGGGAACAAGTGATTTCAGCAACACGCTCCACTGGTCATTCCAACAGTCTTTCGTCTTGCGGGTTACCGACTTCTGGAGGGGGTTGTCTTCAGCCTTCAAAGCGGGGTCCCTAGAGACATTCAACTGCCTTCTCAACCTGTTCTTCAGGGGTACTTTAGCGGTGATGAGTTCCGGCATGGGAGGCCGTGGGTCGTTCCTGGAGCGAGTTTGTTTCAGAAGACATTACAAGGAACACTCACTATTATTTAGGAGTCGTGGAACATCTGTACGCGCGCATGCTCCTTGACAGAAACGATCGGCCGAAAAACAGCTGGTTGCTTTGAATGACAACACGCCCGCTTTCTGCGCGTTGAATGTGAAACAATTTCTTGCTTCCAAATCGATCTGTGTGATTCAGCATCTCCCCTACTCGACAGATTTGGCACTGGCGAACCTCTTTTCTCTTCCCGAAATCGAATTGGCCCTAAAAAGAGTGTGTTTCAGCGACATTTGCGACACCCAATGTGGTGTGACCGAGCTACTGAAAGGTGTTTCGTTGCAGGTTTTTCAGCGCGCCCTCGAAGAACTGCATGAGAACATACCAGCGTTGTGTGGATTTTTTTTGGGGGGGGGGTATTATTTTGCAAGTTCTTTTTAACAAGAACTTCTAAATATGTTTATTCGTTGTTTCGTAATAAATGCAATCTCATTATTTCCTTTCAAACTTTGAATACCCGCATACACTTAGTTTGGACAGTACAGCCTCATAGTTGGCCTGGCCTCAGTACTGTGTGTTTTTGTCTGTGGGGATACTTAAAAATCTTATTTTATTCAGCTTCAATTTAAAATGAAGAGACACATCACCAACTCATATGTGATTCGTATCAAACCATACACAATAGCTTCAGGAGCTTTGAAAGATGGCAGTCGATGATAAGTATACACACATCCACTGATTCAGGTGGAGATTATTTTAAGCATTCGTCGTGAATCGTTACTTGATAAAGAATAAGAACCCAATTGGTTACATACTGCAAATTTATTATGTCTGTTGTAAGTAAATTATCACATGCTTATGATATTTATAATTGAATGTATTCTTTCAGTTAAACTCAAAAGTCGTTTATTTTTGGACATATATGTCTGTTTTCTTTTACTGTGAAGAACTCATTCTCGAAGTTTGTCCAGACACGTGTGATACAAGCTATATATAATGAATTTATTATAGTGAAACTGATTGAAAGCTCTTAAGTTTCCTAGACATTGCCTGCTCGTCCTTCTAGTAAAGGTGCGTTGGAGGGAAGGTAAGACGTTGGGAAGTGTAGAAGGTAAAGCGATGGGATGTGTAGATCGAATATGCAGCAGAGGAGCATAATTTTTCCTGTAGGCCGTATCATTTCGGAATTGTGCTACTAATATTGGGAGGGTTGCATTAAGATTGGTTCTGAAAATCACGGCTATCTGTATGGTACACAGAGATTTATTTTTTCCATTCAGTAGACACACTGCATCCGCTTTACAAAAAAGGAACTCTTACAACGGCTTGGTAAAAAGAAAGTGACTGTATCTTGTAAGAATCTTATTACACGCATAAGTACGTTGCAGACACAGTACAGCGTTCCTGAATATTAAAGTGATCTTATATACAGGGTGGCGCTAAAGCTACCGATGTTTAACATTTTTTAATTAACGGCATCATGTATATATACCTGTATGCTGTAAAAGGTTAAGCACCCATATTATGTCAGCAAATGCAACATACACGCTAAATGTTTAGACATTCCACTCCATTGAAAGATTTGAGAGTTGGTAGATTCCATCACATTTTTTTCACATTATATTTTAAATAGCTTCAGTGAGGCTAATCAGACTGGTAAAAAGTACTTTTTTTATAAACGACATTTCTGACGATGTTCTGTGACGTCACCATGAGTGCACGTGTTCTGTTCAAGTAGCTGTTGACCCTCTGAGCAATGAGGCGGCTCATCATTGCTGTGGCATTTTATTTGTGCGACTACGCTCCCAGCACACAGCGCGTTTCGCAAATTGCCGTGACAAGAGTTTTGGGAGCTTTAAGCAATTACAGATGCAGTAATTCCACTTATCCGGACGCTGGTTATCAGGATCACAAATTCCGAGTAAATTTGTGGAGAATTCTACAAAAGTAACGTGCCTTGAAATTACCGGTTATTGGATTAGTGCAGTACAGTGTTATGGATTCTAGAACTTCAAATTTGGCGTGGTCGACGAGTTTAGACGCGAGTACATATTGTAAGTAGTAACAGCCGGACTTCAAATTGCCATTGTAGCCTATTTTCAAAGAAAAATCCAATTATCCGGATTGTCTGCAAATCCGAATGGCTTCACCGTCCAAATTAATCCGGATAAGTGGAATTCTACTCTATTTTTATATATGGTTACCAACTTGTCAGAGACAGATACTGCCACCACCTTCAAGCTTGATGTTAGCCAATTTGGGAACCTGAAAGATTAAACAGAGTGAAAAATGGAATGGGTCAGGGAGGATAGGAGTGGCCGGTTTTGAGTCAGGAATGGGTGAAGAAGAAAGTTGCCTAAGTGGTCCAGTGGGATTTGTAGGTATTGAAAACGGCAAGCACTCCAAGCGAGAGACAGGACTTACGGGTACCCTACAGATGGTGGCAGTATTTTCCCTCGAAACGTTGGTACATACCCCACTATACGGTAAAATGACGCGTAAGATGACGTGAATAATGGCGCCGTGAAAACCTGGCACTTATTTTGTAGAGAAGATGCCAGTAAGACTCTCAGTATGAGCTATGAGCTGACCTCTGAATGCAGTTCAAATCATTCCACGTGTCTCTTTTGCAGTGATGTGCTAGCGTTGACAAGAAACGTTGCTCTTGATAGTTACTATGTGACTGGGAATACATGGTTATGAGTTATAATTCAACTTGTTCCACGAATTAGCATTCTAGTACCAATGTTACGAATAAGTGGAACTATACCTGTACTCCCCCCTATGCCTTCGTGGCTTGTGCAGGGATGACTTTATCTTTACGCTGTCTAACTAAACCCTTGAAGCAGAAATTTGACGTAACTAGCTTCTAACATTCAGTTCCTACCTCACAGAGAAGAAAGCCCTTCTCCATTATGAAGAGCAGTCGGTTAATGGAATTAAATCTTTTCAGATCCAGTGTTTAGTTCATGTTTCACCAGTTTTAACACTAAGGAGCTCCATATTTGCTTCACGGATCACATTTCTGTGGTTTTATGATTTCTGGAAAACAGCGATTATTTTTGTATACTTCATTACCTAGTTGATTTCTGTGTTCAAGAAGGAATGTGTAAAACATGTAAAATCTTCAGATAAAATTGAAGTTAGTATTGATGCTAGAATTGTTAAGGAAATAATCAGTGTTGGCTCTGAGACTCAAACGTAATGCACAAATACACGATGTTGGGAAGAATGCAGAGATTTATATGTTACAGAGAGGGGGGGGGGGTAAAAGCGGTGACCACTGTGCCTTAAAGGATTAAC
>Ga0123353_10008849_pt1 | contig 13804 bp, 9 predicted proteins | sample TergutLab28metaG_3_FD_92763 | JGI IMG/M metagenome (GOLD analysis project Ga0123353, IMG submission 92763) | Labiotermes labralis P3 segment gut microbial communities from Petit-Saut dam, French Guiana - Lab288 P3 | ecosystem: Host-associated > Arthropoda: Insects > Digestive system > Gut ... | reverse complement strand
GTGATGATACCAGAGGCTGTGTAATGCAATTTTGACCTCCTGATGATGAGCACATGTGCTCGAAACATGTAGAGGCACGAAATAAAACTTATTGTGAAACAAATTTTGTGTATCAATTTGGTTAAATACTGAGATAAACAAGCACTGCTATACGTTTTGACGTTTATGTATCATCTTTAAGGACTCTTTTATTATCGTGTAAAGAAAAATCGAATTGATGCACAACTTATTCTTCATCTAAAAAGAATAATAAATACCAAACGTTGTGTACATACGGTTGTACCTCCTGACGATGGGCCTCAATACGCCCGAAACATGTAGAAGTTGAAGAAATATACTAAGAATAAGTTGTGCATCAAGTTGGTCTTTCTTTACACGATTATATAGAGATGCGCGGCCAACAGAACATAAAAAAGACTCTTTTATTACGTACGCGAAATTTACTAAACTAATAACTTGAAAACGTTTATACAAGTAATTGTTAAGTCTGTTAGACTGTCTACCAAACACTTGCCAAAGCACGTTACACGCCACGTGTAGGCAAACTTTCCAAATAGGTCCTGCGTGTTTAACATAATCTCCAGTAGGGCCAGTTGGTTCCCACAGTTACAAGGATTAATATCAAACTTGAAAAAGTCAGTAACTTATTTACGACTCTGAATGATGTCACATAATACGTCACAACGAACGAAATTGCACAAAAGCGATTTCTGTTTTCCGTGTCGACAGAAAAGGCATTAATTTCGTACTATCTTCTTCTTCTTCTTCTCCTTTTCAAGAGTCGCAAGAGCCCGCGTCGGCTCTGGCCTCTCCAGTAGTTCGTCTCCCGAAATCCCCCTCTCCTGCAACCCCATGCGTCCTCTTATGCGAGTATTATGCAGAAACGAAGAGTACCTCCTGATGTTTCCTTCCAGTCTTAGCAGTAATCCTCCCACAGGTTTTCTTCCATAAAATTTTAAATTCAATACTTTTCTTGGTATACAACTAATAACCATTCAGCGAAATTATCTACAATTTCTGTCACTTCCTTATATGCTAAACAGGCCTATATAACGATCAACGCTTTTCCTTCCTGCTAATCCTGTGGCAGTAACAAGCCTATTACGGCCTGTTGGTTGCTGTTCACATGACGGGGGTCAACACTGAACTTAAAAAGCGCAGAAACTTTTCATCCATCTAATTAACAGCAAAATTTTTTTCATATTAAAAAATGTAATAATATTAAAGTAATGTTAGTTTTTTCTAGATGTGTGGATCCTTGAACTTGAAACCACTACGTTGTTTCGAAAATTCGGGAATCAGTTACGCAGTGAAGCGACGTCATATCCCAGAAAACCCGAATCCTCAGCTGCACCTTAGCAAGAACCCAGAACTTCGCATCATCCCTTGCACAAAGTCATTCCATATGATCGTAACAGCAACTGCAATACGTCCCTAGCTTCAAGCACTGAAGAGTTTTAGTGTCTGTTGTGTAATGTTTACAATAACAACAACAGAAATCTTTACAGGTCTGTATCCAAGCATCAATCCAGCTAATTTAAATTACCCACCCAACTATGACTGCCAGAAATGTGCTGAATACAGGAACTGATTAACTTTATAAAGATGAAGTAACAGCGGACATCACCACCTAATAATGTAGTAACTTCAAAGATATTTACGGCAAACTCCACAGCAGTAGCAAGAGCTGTGCACGAACTGCGGGCCAACGGCTGGTCCCAGTGTTCACATTTCCTCGCTTTTATTCGTCACAATAAACTCGCTTCTCTCTTCCTGTATCTGATGTGCATTACGGATGCCTGCATTTTGAATGTGGAAGGGCAGCAAAGTATCCTGATGGACGCCATCAACATGATATCTGCATATTCATAGTGGCGTCAGAAGCGCAGTGGGAAAGGGGACGGGGAGGGGCTAGTAATTCACAAAACAACCAAAAACTTTACCAACACTGCGCACCAAAAAAAAAAAATAAATATATCCACCCACTGCATCCCATCTATTCACTTGCAATCCCAGCTAACAGTGTATCAATCACCCTTAAACCCCTCTCACCCTCTTCTGCAATAACCCGCCGCAATATCTGACTTTACAGCCACTACAACCAAACGCTACCAGCATTTTGGGTCCAGTGATCAAACCACATTCCATACATAGTTGACAAGTACAATCAAAACTACAGTGCAGCAAGCTCTCTTTTAAATCTCTTTTTTTTTTTATTGGCCACAGAAATGCGGGTTGCTATGGTATGGAGGCATTACTCCAAAACCAGAGGGCAGTAGCGGATGAAACTGTAACACAAGTGCGTGCGGAGGGGGGGTTCCAGAGGGGGGTTGGAATAGACCAAATAATGGATAAAAATTCAACATAGCATCCAAAAACCACCGTAGAGGCATTTTATTAGTTAGTAATGAGATGACATCAATTTTAAGCTTTGGCTGGAAGTCTAAACCGAACAAAACTACCCTCAGCGCCACTCCGTGTTTGTGTGGAGGGTGGGTGGTTACAGGGTTACAGTAAAAGTGATGTTGGGACAGCTGTACCGGTCGGGGGTGGGTGGGGATTGGTTTATATGTGATGGCGTGTGACGAGAGAGGAAGGCAGTGTTGTAAAAAATGAGACAGCTAGATGTGATGGGTAAATAAGCTAAATATGCTAAAAATGTGCCAAAGGGAAGAAGGGACAGTGAGGTGAAAAATCGCTGTTGTACCGGAACCCGTCTTCATAGTTGGAATAGCAGTGGGAAGAGGGCAATGCGATCGTTTGTAGACAGAGCAAATGTAATTATTCGACACTTGTTCACAAATTGAAGACAAAAAAGACATTTCGAATTTTGTCTTTCTTATCTGTCTCTCTAACTCAAAGACAGAATTCACCTACATCTATTTTTGAGCACCCTATGGCAAACGGGCCTTTAACATTTCCGGGATGAACTCATGCAGAAAATATTTTTGTTTGTTGTAGAACTCTGCAAGTTCCCTTTCCGACTCAATGCTTATCACGGCAAACACAAAATCTGAGGACCCGATAAGGTTACTTATTTTTTTGTCAAAATGTTCTGAAAAAAGGAGGTCTAATTCGCGATTCTATGTTGTTAAAATTTATTCAGAAAGTAAAAAATAATGACAAACGTAAAACCTGACACAATCCGTTGCGCTACTTTCAACTCGGGAAATTACAGATTTTTTCCAATTTTCCGCGACTGCGCATTTATTCACGAGGATACCTTATTTATTATAAAATCTATTATTGTCATAAATAATCTAGTTCTATGAGTAATGAGCATTATATGTAATTCAAAGCAAAAATCCAGTAATTATTTTTTTCTATTAGTCTATTTTCATTTGTGTTTTGCAGTTTTATGAAAGCTCCTCTAGTAACAAACCCAGACCCTGACCCCAGCAAGACACGTCACTATCAGTTAGTTTTTTTTATATTTGCGTTTATTGATTTCAACCCGTGCTTTACCATCTAGATGTACCACGGGGTATTTATCAGTCAGTTTCTGAAGCCCGATAATTTACCATTTCTTTGCCGTACAGAAGGTTCACAACTTGCGACAGAACTGCAACAGGCAGTGTCTGACTGCCACCGCCGCCCCTTCAACCACTTGGCGCGTACAGGAATGCACAGTGTTCTTCACACCTCGCATTACGATCAATAGGCCGTGTGGTGCCTTAATTACTCCAAGTCCAATACTGCATTCTGTCCATCCCATAAAGCACGCGTTAATAGCCACATTAAATCCGTGTAGCGCTTGCAGAAATTAACGATCGATTAATAAATTGTATTTATACAACAATGGGAAAGGGAAATAATGAGAAAAAATATGGACCAACAGAAGAAAATGACTAGAGGAGGGTGAAAATAGATACTCTGGATAATATATTATGCACCGTCAATACACAACATACATCAAACAAGATGCAATAATTTCAATTCGGTGATATTTGGCTACATGTTTCGGCCGTGACTGGCCTTCTTCAGGCCAACTAAGAACAACAATTAAGGTACAGTAAAAATGTTACTCAATGGGATTCCATTGAGTAACATTAAACCTTGATAAAATATGAAAATCCTTACATAAGATTAAAAAAGTGGAATAGTACAGTAAATGGTAAATGGTAAAACTAAATCTTCATGTACTGTATTCAGGACTCACATTGTAAGGCCTGAATAGAGAAAATGGTAAATGGTAAATGGTGAGGCCTGAATACAGTAAATGGTATGTGGTAAAACTAAACCCTCATGTACTGTATTCAGGCCCTACAATGTGAGGCCTGACTACAGTACATGAAGGCTTCGTTTTAGCATTTTATTATAATATTCCACTGTTTTAATCTTATATAAGGATTTTATATTTTATCAAGGTTTAATGTGAACGAAATGGGATCCCATTGAGTAATATATTTACTGTACCTTATTTGTTATTCTTAGTTGGCCTGAAAATGGCCGGTCACGGCCGAAACATGTAGCCAAATATAACCAAATTTTAATTATTGCATCTTGTTTGATGTATGTTGTGTATTGACGGTGCATAATATATTATACAAATTTGATAAAACACAACGGGGTGGCCTCTCTCTCTCTCTCTCTGTCTGTCTGTCTGTCTGTCTGCCTGTCATAAAGAATAGACACAGCAAGAAATTCAAAATAAATTTAAATTTAATTAAAGTGTGTTGGTTTGAAGGGGCTTGTACTGTTGTGTGAGTTGACAGTACAGGGACAGTGCAGCGGTCACTGGACGGCAAACCAGGGGGAAAAAAAGAGAGATCTAGATGAAGGTGGAAGGACGATACTGAATCGAACTTCAGTATTATGGGTGTAAAAATGTGAATAACAGGAACTTTGGACAGAACAGGAGGGGCATTAGAGAGGCCAAGGCCAAACGTAAAGGAATGTAGTTTCAAAGAAAAAGAAGATGTAAACAACGTATATAAAGAAAAAGAAGAAAAATAAGAAGTAAACAACGTATATTAAGAAAAAGAAGAAAAATAAAATGTTAACAACTTATATTAAAAGACTAGCCAGTGATGAGCCGGTAAACTACTTGAAAAAGATAAGGGGTAAAATTGCCCCGTGCTTGCGACACTGTAAAGATGCGTGGGAGTGGAAAGGCATGGCTCCACGCATTCTTAACCGCAGCACAGTAACGAGAAAAAGGGAAGAAGTCACAAGTTTCGACTCGCTCCACAACTCCCTGTATATCTTATACTCCCCCTCCAGTGTTCCAATTCTGTGTTTGTCCTCCGGTCGCTCTGCCATTTTGTTCACACCCATGTTGATAGTTGTAATCATGTGAAGACCTTCTCTAACGACGAAGGGTTTGGCTGTTTGATGAAGAACAGAAGTGGCTGGAAGAAGTGCATCAATATAGAGACAGTGGAGAGCAAAGGGCACTGTGGAATTCTTTCCATAATCTCGGTAAGTAAACAACAATGAATGTACGTCTTCACCTCCAGACTACTTTATCCCAGGAGTTAGGGGCCCCGGTAGCACGGAACAGACTTGGGCGGGATCCACATCCCGTTTAGACGCTGTGGAAAACAAAACTTTTCTGCCAGTACAAAGATGCGAACCCTGACGCCTCTGACGTTTAGGTTGCACCAAATTTACACAGGTCTATAGCAGAACTTTCTAGGCCAACGAGATTGTTTTTTCCAACGAGAATCTACAGACAACAGACCCTTAAGCTCAACAGGCCCAAAGAGTCTAAAAGAACTGCAATGGAATTCGAAGTAATCCGTCCCAAATTTTCAATACCTGACATCTGAAGCGATGTAGAATACCAAACCTTCTAACAATGATTGTCACAAATTACTTATAACTGATAGAGAGGGTACAGAAGCCTCAATAATTTCGTCCACAGGTTCTCTTTAAACCGAGGGTGTGCTATGACAGGCCTCAAGAGCAATCAACTTTCAAAATACGGATCGACATAAAAATGTTTACTGTGATAAAGTTATTCACCATAAATGCAACTATCAAATACAGGATGAGAAACGTCGGTCAGCAAAGCGGTTTATTTGTGAATCCAGGTAATCAGAATTGATGGAAGGCAAACAATCCAGATTTGCCTCCGGTAGGTACCTGTTTCAAATATGGTCACTATGTTTTCCTACTCAAATGCTCCATGTTTTTCCTCAGTCTTTCTACAAAGCATCAGTACAACACCCTCAAACATGTTACAACCGTTTCCTTGCAAACTATTTCCTAAACAATATTTATAAACTCAACATACTGCACACTATAAAATTTATAGTGTGCAGAACAGTAAAGTACAGTACAGTATAGTACAGTACTGTACAGTACGTACACTTGAACCAGATGCACTGCACCACCAAGGATCGTAATGGAATTTATTAATAATAAATAAAATTTAACTCAGAGATAATCCCTACAAGTTTCTAAGTTAAATTTTCCAAATAACCAGAATATATCCAAAAACAATCAGATGAATATGTCTCAGCTACAGAAGCGGAAGTTGCTACCGCTATTTGTCCAGAGTGTCTTACTGTTGTTCTCCTTGTTATTAACAAGCGAGGGGAGAAAATACACACAAATTATATTTAAATTAAACTATACTCAGGGTAACAAAACAAATAGGGTATGACATTTCGAAGCACATTCCAGGAATTGCACCACGTCATAAGTGCACATTGCTTTAAGAGCTGTTGCCATCGTACACATTGCCGAGGGTTATGTAGCAAGTTGCCTAATATTTTCAGGCGTTCTCTGTTAGGTCCGCAAAAGGAAGAATTGAAAAACAGTTTATTTACATAGGCCTATATTCGTATTAGGTGAGTACATTGTAATAACATTGCTGAAGGGCTGGCAGTTATCCTACAGTCAGGAGTTTCAATTTTAGCGCACGGATTAGGAAAGACCGGAAAATTATTTGAACAGGAAAAGATAAAACTATTACGTAAACGTCATTTTGTGGAAAATAGAACGAAGGATATGCGGCATGTATTGAGAGTGCAGTAAAATTCCTTCATGCCTAAATATATAAAATAAATCTCCATGGGTATTTTTATGTTTAAGATCATACCGCGCATATTGATTAAATAATGTTCATTATTATACCCAATTATGCACAAATAAATAGTGTGAAATTAATATTAAAATTACTCCGCCACGTTTCGGTGTTAATACAGCATCTTCAGGGAGTTTATAAGTGTGTCAACTGTGTGTAATTTTTATAGTTTACACCTGTCAACTCCCTGTAGATGGTGCAGTAACACCGAAACATGGCGGAGTAATTTTATTATTAATTTTACACTACTTATTTGTGTATATGTTGGCATAATAATAAGCATTAATCTCTAGGGGTGTTTTCCTACGCAGGTAGTCGAAAAGTTTAAATATGCAACCCACCAAGCATTCTGATCTGATATGGTTGCGGGTGCAGATGAAAGGAAACTGGCTCAAGTAAATAATGCGATTCGCATTACGCATTTTTCGGTTAATACTCTTAGCTTAATTAAACCTAAACGGATAAAATGACATAATATGTTGCAGGCACAAGCAATAATAAGTGTGCTTAATTTCTTGTATGTAAAACTTTGCAAACAGAAGACGTAGGCTCTACACTTTTTTGGTTGTCTAACATTAAAATTGACCTTAGGAAAAGAGAACTTCAGGATGTGACCTGTGTTTAATAATTCATGAAAGGGTTTGTGTGAAAACAGGGTTCAACATTCCAGCATCTTCTAGGGAGGAATTTCTTGCCTACTCAGCTTACAGAACACGGCGTACCGGACAGCAGGTTAAATCATCACAAAGACACGATGACTTCCGTTTGCTGATGGCTGACCAGTATGCAAGACGTCCTGAGTTTTTGGACGAAGCTCACAATTCATACACCTTTGTAACGCTGTTTTAATACTCCACCCAGATAATGACGACGCACTGTCAGTTAGGCCCCAAGCGCTATGATTCAACGGAAATATAAGTTTTTAGTCCTACCTTGTTAACCAGAATTCCTCACACTTTTAACATCGCTGATTTTCGTGGATGAATCTGAAGACGTCCCATAAGGATTCGGGCGCATTTAGCTGCATGGCTAGGCTGAAAAAGACACATAGGCTATAAATACACGTGTTCAACGCTACGAACTGATCACGTATTATCGGGCGCAACATGACTGTGTTATTTCATTTATGTAGATCAATTACACGTCCTTGATTGCAAGTTAGGGCTAAGCTTAAAATTAAACCCGTAAGTATTCATTTTGTTTATTAATAATAATAATAATTATTATTATTATTATTAACTGCAATTGGGTTGTCGCCCGGTGGCAGTGGTTATTTTACATGTATACAAAATACGAAATTGGTTACTAATAAATTTAAGTCGGGAGGGCTACATGAGAAGCATGTAGTGGCAACTTGGAATATTGTGAACCATCTCAGCATTTGCTTTTAGACACAGGGAAACCAAGAAAAACCTGTGTCGAGGTGGCCGGTCGCAGGACCTTCCGAGTACTGACTTCTAGCCAGCAGTCCGGCACCTAAAGTAAAAACAACAATACACACATAGTACAACAAATGTTGAAATGTTCGATCCTGTTTGCACGTACTGCAAAAATAGTTATGACTTTAGGGATAATAGGTAATATACTATCAGAAATATACACAAAAAAAATTAAAAAATAACGGACCAACCATCCAACACCTTGCAGGCGTCACAGACATAGCTACGAAATGAAGCACGAGTCAATAGCAGGCAGTGCAGACGCCTGTATTGCCGAACGAGTTATCTCCTCTTTCGAAAACGAAACTTACTCAGAGCAATTGGCAAACAATGTCATGTTGTTGGTGACGTCATGATCCCGTGAGGTTGACATTGTATTTCTCCCCCTTTTTTCTTCCCATAAAAGCAGTTCACGTTAATATTCACCCCAAAGCAAATAAATCCAACCCCTGTTATGCACTTCATACAACCCCACCCCACAAAATACAACCCCTTCCTCTGAAGCTGCCTTGAGCGACATTATTGTTAGTACAGCCGCCATCCACCGTTTTGTGGGCCATATTGCTAGGTACGGTGGGTCTAGGAAGTTCTGGCCTAGAGTTATCAGCTTACGGGTCGTCTGACTTCACTTAAACCCTTAGAAGCACAGTGGTAACTTTATGTAGAACCACCATGTGTCTTAAGCGTTCAGGTGCTCTGTATTCCGCCCACAGCATATATACATATATATATGGTTTTCATATGACGCTAGTGACAAGGTCACCAGCAGGCAACGTCTTCGGTGCATTATACCACAAGCTGTAAACACAGTCTAGTGCTCCTGAGGATGGGCAAAATTATCGCCCGAAACATGTTGAGCTGATTGAAATTACTAATAAATTGTTATTGTTGCATCTAGTTGGTTGTTTATGCTATTAAACAAGTTCATCATCAGGCGGTTATTTCTGTACAGAGAAAGTAAAGTTTGCGATTTTCTTTCTCCTATCCCTCTCCTTCCATTGTTCTGCCTATTTTCTCATTCTCCTCCTCGACTCTTTACCTCCCAAAGGGTTAACCAGTTTATCTTTTTAAAACTACAACTGAAGACAAAGTCATAAATTATTATGTAAGTTTTATAGTACAGACATACATACATACTTTGCAAATGTGACTGCGGGCCGCATAACTCAATAGAGCGGCCTGCATTCGGCACGAGGGCCGCGGGTTGGAGACCCATAATGTAAAAAATTCAGGTCTTCTAGTTCATGACGCCACGTCGCTGAGGGATCGGTCAGGGTTCGTCTTAACCCCAGTGACGCTCATACCTTGCGATGTACAAACTGCAATACTGCTATCAATATCTATCGTAATACTAATAATAATATCAGACATAAAAATGTGAAAAATTATTACATCCTTACTTGTTCCAATAGCACTCACCACATACAAGCAGAAATGACGTCGGCGCTGGCTTGAATGTAAGAGGGAGGAGGGGTTCAAAAAACCGGATTTTCTTTAAAAAAGAAGATTTATTTACATTTCGCAAAAAACACTTAATCCCCTTCAAAACACTCTCCATTGGAGGCAATACACTTGTCCAATCTTTTTTCCCACTGTGTGAAGCATCTCTGGAACTGCTGAAGCTTGATGTTGTTGAGTGCCTCCTGCGAAGCTGTTTTCACCTCCTCCACGTTGGCAAATCTCTTTCCTTTCGATGTTTTTTCATTGTCGGGAATAAAAAGAAATCACAGGGGGCTAGGTCGGGTGAATAGGGTGGGTGGGGAAAGACGGTCCATCCCAGAGAGGCCAAATACCGGGTCACAGACAAAGCTGTATGTGCTGGGGCGTTGTCATGATGGAGAAACCAATCACCCGATCTCCACAATTTTGGGCGTTTTCTTCGCACATTCTCTCTCAATCGCCTCAAAAACTCCAAGCAAAATTCCTAATAGACAGTCTGTCCAGGAGGAACAAATTCCCGGTGAACGATTCCTCGAACATCGAAAAACCTAATGAGCATCGTTTTCACATTTGACCTCACTTGTCTTGCTTTTTTCGGTCTCGGTGAAGTGGGCGTCTTCCATTGGCTCGAAGCTTGTTTGGTCTCAGGGTCGTACCTATAGCACAAAATTTCGTCGCCCGTGATGACCTTAGAAAGAAAGTTTGGGTCACTTTCAATCTGATTTTGCAACTCCTGGCAAAAAGTCAAAGGAGTGTTTTTTTGTTTTGTCCTGTGTGAGCAGGCGGGGAACAAACTTCGTGGCAACGCGTCTCATGTTCAAATCCATGGTCAAAATCCGCTGACAGGAACTCCAAATCACACCTGTAGCTTCTGAGATCTCGTCAATTGTGTACCGACGATCCTAGTTGATTTGTTCTCGAATTTTTTTGGACATTCTCGTCGGTAAGACTTGTTGACGGGCGCCCAGAATGAGGATGATCTTCAACGTTCATTTCTCCTCTTTTGAACGGCGCAAACCACTCGAAAACGTGTGTACGGATCAGTGCTTCCTCCTTAAAGGCCTTTTGAAGCATTTCGTGTGCTTCTGTGGCCGTTTCCCCGAGACGGAAACAAAATCTCAAGCGGATTCGCTGTTCGGTACGGTCAGACATCGCGATTTCGCGAGACGAGCTTGACAACACTTGGGAGAATTGACAACACAAGACCGTACAACCTTCTACGGCGACGTCCGCCTGGTTACTGACTCGTGAAGGGTTCAACTACACTCACCTAGCGGGGGAACACTCAACTACGATTAGGAAGAGCTCTCCGAAGCCAGTCCTTTTTTTTAGGGGGTCCGCCCTCGTAAAAAACAAGAGCAAACAATGATATGTTAAGGTAGGAACAAAACAGGGTTGCGGTCCACGGATTACTTGACTCTGAAACTTAAGGGACTTCGATCCTTTCAGCCTCATGAAACACTCGCCCAGCGACACGGTGTCACATTCCAGAAGACCCGAATCTTCAGAAACATCGATGCAAGAACCTCAGATCTCACATGGAACAGTAGCTTTACGAAAACGCATTTATACTTGTGTCTTGTACACTGGTTCTACGGCCCATGCAGGACCTTGGCCTCCTTCATGATCACTATACAGGAGTCTCTGATCCTAGCTGTTTTTCTTCACTTCTTCAGATCATTTTTAACATCGTCCAACCATCTCTTTTTTTACTTTCCAACGGATCTTTTCCTTCTGGAATATTCTTAAACATTTCCTTCAAATTTCTTTCATCTGGCGCTCTCTCACGTATCCTAACCAACCCTAACCTTCCTTTCGTAACTTCTAGGACAGTATCTGGTGCTCTATTCAGATCCATCACGTCTTCATTATTACGGATCCTCCACACGCCATTTTCCTTTACTGGGTAAAGTACTTTCCTTGATGTTTTACTTTCCCGACGCATTTATAGCCCTATCTGAAATGAACTTAACTTCAGGGTCGATGACGTCCACAGGTCACATCGCAAGTATGCGCTTCGGAAATGTGTGTACTCTATTGCGCTGACATGGCAGGGGTTCAACGCCAGAATGACCTACACTCGGGGTAAAATAATCGCCGTCGTTGTGCCACGTACCTCGCCCGTAACAATGGAAGAGCATACATCAGCATTGACACGGTAACTTAAAAGGCAAAACCGTCCCTGAGTTTAACTAAGTGGTACTCCTCGAATATATGTGGAGGCGTGGAGGCAAGCCGCCACACAATATTAACCTGGACACCAGACGGAGGTCAGTAGCCAGCTTCATTCTTCGACTACTTTACCCCCGGTGCTCATTAGGAAGGAGCCTGGATAGGACATAGAGAGAGCATACTCGGCGAAGAAGAGCAAAATCTCTGACTCTGTTGGGAATGTAACACAGTGCGGCCAGCAGCGTTGTCACTATATCGACAGAGATAAGCCGACTACTTGTGTTGAATACAATCAGTACGCTGACATCGGTTTTGGTGTTGACTGTAGCCAAATCACGTTAATTTCAAAGATAAAGGGCAAGCATGCAGGCAGGTCGCGCTGCGTCAAGACAACCAACTAGGCTAACTGGTCGGTCCATGTACAGTGAAACATTGAACAAGCCATCAGCTGTGACGCGAACTGATCTAAACTACACCGATACATTTTACTTAACCATAATGGCAATGTAGCCGTTTGCTTCTGTCCGCCGGACAAGTCATTATCTGGTCCAACTGTCCGTCCGACAGAGTAAGAGCGCTTGGCGCTATGACCCTATCATACACCGGCAATTCTTATGTTGACAACAATAAGGCAGAACTACCGCACTCCAGTGGAGTACCGCTTTGCCCGCTAATCGCGTTACGTAGTATTAGAGATTCTCATGGCAGTGCACATAAATATTATGAAATTCTGGGTTGTGACGCCGTGTAATTTTGTTAATGGGTAAGGTATCAATGCTCCGAGCGGGTCACATTATAAGAATGCAAGGCGAAAGGATCCCAAAAAAAGGATCTCAATGGGAAATTTCATAATACAAGACGAGTGGCAAAACCAAAGAACAAGGTGGGAGGACGTCATCCGGAGGGACACATCACAGATCCTAGGAAAACGAGGATGGAGGAGACAAGCAGAAGACAGAGAAGAATAGAGGCTTGTTCTGAGGGAGGCCAGGGCCCAGAAAGAGCTGTAGCGCCATAGATGGATGGAAGGATAGATCGACGTTCCGAACCGAATTTGTCTTCAAAGTTTTGTAATAAATGAATATGGATCATTTATCAAAGCTGCCAGTGGCTCAGACGTTAATATATTTATGTTCAAAGTCTAAACGTAGTTGTATTAATGAATAATGACTAGGAAAATATGTGGAAGTGGTCGTGGACAAATTAGAGGTCGAGTAGCCACCGACAAAACCCATGGTCCTTCGGGATAGGCGAACTCCAAGCCGAGATTCAGACTCGGGATCATCTGAACCTGAATCAGGAGTACTGCCCACTGGACCATAAACTTTGATATGAACGCAATTAACACAGGCCTAAGTGGCCTAAAATCCTACAGGCGTAACATGACCTACGTCATGTAACGAAATCAACAGGCTATTAACACATGCACACAACAGGGTCAAGCCTGTTCCACTCTGTAAATACAACCTTACACTTTTCATTTCAAGACGAGCAAAAGGGGGCCGCGGTAGCACAGTGGCTAAGGTGCTGTGCTACAAATCTGAAGGTCGCTGGTTCGATTCCAAATGGTGTCATTGGAATTCTTCATTGACATAATCCTTCCGATCGCACTATGGCCCTGGGGTCGACTCAGCCTCTAACAGAAATGAGTACCAGGAGTATTTCCTGGGGGTAAAGGCGGCCGGTGCGTAAGGCTGACAACCTTGCCACCATCCTGTGC
>Ga0123353_10008848_pt1 | contig 13804 bp, 11 predicted proteins | sample TergutLab28metaG_3_FD_92763 | JGI IMG/M metagenome (GOLD analysis project Ga0123353, IMG submission 92763) | Labiotermes labralis P3 segment gut microbial communities from Petit-Saut dam, French Guiana - Lab288 P3 | ecosystem: Host-associated > Arthropoda: Insects > Digestive system > Gut ... | reverse complement strand
GCGCCCGCTGCGTTGACCTTTGCGGATAACGCCATGACGACGGGGTAGGGGACGTCGCTGTACGAGAACACGCACTCGTCAACGTCTAATTTCTTGATTAATTCTTCCAATTCACGCTGCTCGTATATAGGAATGCCTGCGGGGTACAGTTTACCTGCCAGTGAAGCGGGGTATTTGCGGCCCGAAATGTCGGGAATCTGCGCCGCGGTAAAGGCGACGACGTTGTACGCCTCGTTACCCCTAAAAAAGGTGTTAAAGTTGTGGAAGTCGCGTCCCGCCGCGCCTATGATGATTACGTTTCTCTTTTTCATGGTAAAAAACCTCTTATTGTTTTTTTTTGATTTTTGTTTATTTTTGCGTCCGTTTCAGACCGATTTATTATATCACATCAAAAATATTTCCGCATGAGCGTATTTATTGAAAAGACGAAATAAAATGAAAGATTAGTGAAAGATTGATATAACGCCTCGCAAAAGGTATAATCATTTTGCAGACAAATAGGCGAGCGTACATGAAGCGATAAATGAAGAATTTATGTGAGTTTTTGGCACTTTTGGTTTTTCTTTGCGTGCTGTGCTTTGCCCGCCTGCGATTACGTTGCGGACAGTGTAAAAATCGACGGACCACACGGTGCTGATTGGGGTGAAAACGCAGCACAGGACCAAAGTCACACCTGCGGATAGGGCATACGGCAGGGCTTTTTGGTCAATTGTCGGAGAAAACACTTTCTGACGGACGAAGAACCGCGGGACTTAGCCGATTCGTTCGAAAATTTTATGGGCTTGTTTAAAAATACTTATTCAAACAGTTGAAAAAACTGGCTAGGTTGTGTTATAATTACTTGGCATTATGTAAGAGGTGAGATTTTGTCCGTGTTGGGGCAAAAGTCCCGCAAGGAGAAGTGCGTACGTATGAAAAGTATGACCGGTTACGGCAAGGGGGCGGCGGCGGAGGGGCTAACGGAGGTCGCAATAGAGATTCGCGCGGTCAACGGGCGTTTTCTCGACCTTAATATCAAGCTGCCTAAAAGCCACCTCTCGTGCGAGGAATACCTGCGCGGTGTTATCCCAAAAATCGTAAAGCGCGGCACGGTGGACGTGTTTTTCAGCTTTACCGCGGATAAAGAGGAGGGCTTGGACGCCGATTTGTCGGCAATCAGAAAGTATTTTGAGCTGGCACAACGGGTGGAAAGCGAGACAGGAGTGCCAAACGATTTGACCTTTACCGCGCTTATCAAGCAGGATTTGATTGTTACGGGGGCAAAAAAGGACGACCCGGAGTTGGTTTTGCGGCTTACCGCTTTGGCTGCGGAGGGCGCGTTGACCACTTTGGACACAATGCGGACGGTCGAAGGTGAAGCGATATGCGAGGATTTTCGGCGGCTTATCGATGAATTATCAAAGCGGGTGGCGGCGGTCGCGGCTATGTCGCGGACGATAGCGGAGGAATACAGGGCAAAACTATCTGCGCGGATTACCGAGATTTTAGACTCAGTCATGCTGGATGAGGCACGGTTAATAAATGAGGTGGCGTTTTTTGCGGATAAGTCGGACATAAACGAAGAATTGCAACGTCTAACAAGCCATATCGGACAATTTTTAACCGCGTTAGACAGTGAGGAGCCCGCGGGGCGTAAGTTAGACTTTATTTGTCAGGAGATCGGGAGGGAAATCAATACCTTGGGCAGTAAGAGCAATGATTTGACTATTACCGGCCATGTGGTGGAGATGAAGAATGTTTTGGAGAAGATACGGGAACAGGTGAGAAACGTAGAATAATGCTCAATGCACAATGCGCAATGCTCAATTACGTTGTAAAATTATTTTGCAATACGCAATTATTGGATGCTTAATGAAGGCTTACCATAAGAAATGTGCCTTGAACAGTAAAAATTGTACGCTCAGAAAAACATTACCGCCATTGAGCATTGAGCATTGAGCATTGAAAAGAGGATATTACCATGAATAAAGGCTTACTAATCGTAATCTGCGGCCCTTCGGGAGCCGGAAAAGGGACGGTGCATGACGCCGTATTGGCGTGTATGCCGCAAATCAGGCGGTCTATTTCCGTCACCACGCGCCTCCCGCGCGAGGGCGAGGTAGAAGGGGTAAACTACTATTACCGCACCTTGGCGCAGTATCAGCAAATGATTGCGCACGGCGAGTTTTTAGAGACCGCGTCGGTGTTCGACAATTACTACGGCACCCCCAAGGCGGCGGTGATGGAGACGCTTGCGAGCGGGTACGACGTGATGTTTGAGATTGACGTTGCGGGGGCGCGGCAAATCAAAGCGAAGTACAGCGAAAGCATTTTAATTTTTATTATGACGCCCGATTTCAAAACTTTGGAGGCAAGATTGCGTGGACGGGGGACTGAAAGCGAGGCGAGCTTAAAGACGCGGCTTACGGGTGCGCGCGTAGAGCTTATGCAGTACCAGATGTTTGACTACATAGTGTTTAACGATAAAATCGAGGACACTGTTATGCGGGTGGAGGCGATAATCCACGCGGAAAAGAGCCGCATAAGACGGAATACGGAGAGGATTGAAGGAATTTTGGCGGAATGATTCAGTGGTCAGTGAACACGGAGTATTGCGCATTAAAACAATACAAATTGTATATAGGAGAATAAACTATTATGATGATCGATCCCCCTATCGACAAGCTTGTCGATAAAGTAGGCTGTAAGTACGCCTTGGTGTGTTTACTTACAAAGCGCGCGCGGTTTTTGATTAATAAAAAGTCGGAGATGCTCGCCGAAAACGCCGAGTCCGCCATTACCTGCGCCGCTCGCGAGCTGCAAGGCGGCAAGATTATGGTCGGATATGAAAACTAATACTAAGCAGTGGTTAATTTGAAAATTTTTTCGGCGTCTTTTCGGTGTAAAACTGTCAACGGCAAAGCGCGCTTTGCCTAAAATGCTCGCACGTAGCGCTGCTACGTGTTGCGCTTTTTGACAATTTTCCACTCGAAAATTCGTTCGAAATTTATTTCCAAATTCACCACTGCTTAGTATTAACGATTGAAAAGAGATAGAAAAATGATACTAAACGGAAAAACGATTGCTGTGTGCGTCAGCGGAGGTATCGCGGCATATAAGGCCTGCGAACTTGTTTCGCGCCTAAAAAAAATGGGGACGGACGTTCATGTCGTGATGACGGAAAACGCTTGCCGCTTTGTCGCGCCCTTGACCTTTGAAACCTTGTCGGGGAACAGAGTTTTTGTCGATATGTTTGGCAAAAGCCGCGCCGCCGAGGTCGAGCATATCTCGCTTGCCAAAAAGGCGGATTTGTTTGTAATCGCGCCCTGCACCGCCAACGCCATCGGCAAGATTGCAAACGGCATTGCGGACGATTTTTTGACCACCGTGATTATGGCGACGGTCAAACCCGTTTTGATTGCCCCCGCCATGAACACGAATATGTTAAACAGCGCGGCGTATCAAGCCAACGAAAAGACGCTGAAAGAGCGCAGATTTTTGTTTGTAGAGGGGGAGTGCGGGCTGCTTGCCTGCGGGGACGTCGGACGGGGTCGGCTTGCGCCAGTTGAGACAATCATGGAAAAAATCGTAGAGATTTTATACCCAAAGCGCGATTTTACGGGCAAAAGGGTGGTGGTGACGGCGGGCTCGACCCGCGAGGACATAGACCCCGTGCGATTTATCACCAACCGCAGCAGTGGCAAAATGGGGGTGGCAATCGCGGAGGCGGCGGCGGCGAGGGGAGCAAGCGTAACCCTTATCGCGGGGTTTATAAGCGTGGCAATGAGTGGGTTGTATGATGTAGTAAACGTGCGCACAACGGAAGAAATGTTTGATGCGGTTATGCAAAACAGGGAGGCCGACTATATAATTATGGCGGCGGCGCCCTGCGACTATAAATTATCCGCGCCCTCCTCTCAAAAAATCAAGCAAGAGAATTTAACTCTGCAATTTAAGAAAAACCCCGATATTGCGACGGCAGTAGGAAAAAACAAGGGGGCGACAAAGCTTGTAATTTTTGCCGCCGAGACGGAAAATTTGATTGAAAACGCCCAAAAGAAGCTGAAAATCAAAAACGCGGACATGGTGGTGGCCAACGACGTGACCAAAGAGGGCGCGGGCTTTGATTGTGACACAAATATCGTCACAATTATCACTAATAAAGAAACCATGCAAGTCCCCCTTACGACCAAAAAGGAACTTGCGGAAATTATATTAGACAAAATGCAGGTAATGGACAAAGCTTGAGAACAACAAAGGAAACAAAACTATGTTTTATGAAGTTTGTATTTACGAGGCAAAACCGACAAAAGAATCAGAAATAGAAGAACTCATGAAGGAAGTAGCCGAATTCTACAGGGCGCAAGAAGGCGTAATTGAAGTAAACTATATTAAGAGAACGCACAGGCAAAAGGATTTCGAGGCGGTTAAAAACGGGGAACTTCCGGTCAGGCTGACGCGGGTTACGGATAAAATAACGTATGTATTATACTGGAAACTTAAGGACGCGCAGTCACACGCAAATTTATGCAAGCCGGCTCTTGAAAGGTTTTATAAACGTTGGACACATTGCCTTTTGACTATGCCAAAGATTATTTTGGGCGAATCAGTGGTAGAGGAACAATGAAAAACACATTCGAAACAACCCATATGAACGCGCAAGGAACTGCGCAAATTAACCTTTGCAGGCAAATTATTCGATGCTTCGATTTGAGGATATAGACTATGTTCGCGAGGGTTATCGTTGATATTTCCAGCGGAGAAACCGACCGTATATTCGACTACTTTGCCCCCGAAGGGTTAAAAAAAGGGCAGCGCGTTTTGGTTCCTTTCGGCGGGCGTAAGGTAGAGGGATATGTCATTGATTTGTCAGAAACCACCGATTTTGACGTCGCAAAAATAAAAGAAATTGAAAGTGTTTTGGATAAAATCCCCGTAATCGGCGACGAAATGTTCTTGCTCGCCGATTTTTTGCGCGCCCGTTACAATCTGCGTATGGCGGACGCGCTGCGGCTTTTTATCCCCGCGCAGATGAGGGGGGGGAGAGTTAAGGAACTGACGCGGCTTTTTGCACAGTTAAATCCCGAATTTATCACGGGGGACGTGGACGCGATTATTAAGCCCGCCGCTTTGGCGCAACGGGAGCTGTACGACTATTTATTGACGTCTGGCGGGGAATTTGTTTCTGAAATAAATAAAAACTATTCCGTTTCCGCGCTTAAAAACCTCACGACGCGGGGGGTTGTTGTTCAGTCGCCGCGCAAGGTGGAGCGGATTCCTTTTTCCGCTTTTTGTGAGACGGCAAAAGGGCATGTTATGACGGCTGAGCAGTTAAACGCCATGCAGATTATTACGGGCGAAATCGGGGAGTGGAGTTCGGCGAAAAAAACAAGCAATCCTTCGCCAGGCTTCAGCCACCCCGCCCCGCCACCCCGCCCCGCGTCAGGGGAGTGTTCGTGGGCCACCCGCGGGGAGGGGAATTTTGCTTCGCCCGACCTTACATTAAACCCTAATCTTTACTCCACTCTCCACTCTCCACTCTCCACTCTCATCGACGGTGCGGCGGGAGCTTGCTCCCGCCCTACGACACGGCGCGCCGAGGGCGCCGCGCCCTACGACGCACTCTCCAAAACCTACCTAATTCATGGCGTTACGGGCAGCGGCAAAACCGAGGTTTATATGAACTGCATTTCTGCCATGCTTAAAAAAGGCAAAACCGCTATAATGCTTGTGCCCGAAATTGCACTTACGCCACAGATCTTCGCACGTTTTAAAAGTAGGTTTGGGGATTCTGTCGCCATTTTGCATTCGGGATTAACGGATGGCGAACGTTTTGACGAATGGATGCGCCTGCTTACCGGTCAGGCGTTGGTGGCGGTGGGTGCCCGCTCCGCGATTTTTGCCCCGCTCACAAACTTGGGGATAATAATAATCGACGAGGAACACGACCAAAGCTATAACTCCGAAAGTAATCCGCGTTACATAACAAGCGAGGTAGCTGAGTTTAGGGCAAAGCACAACGGTTGCCCGTTAGTTTTGGGTAGCGCGACCCCCGCCGTCGAGACCTACCACAAGACAGACACGGGGGCGTGTACCTTAATCGAGATGAATAACCGTATCAACAACGCCATGCCCAAGGTCAAAATCGTCAACATGTGCAACGAGCTTTACAGCGGCAACAACTCTATTTTTTCCGCCGAATTATATGCCGCGCTGTCCGATTGTTTGGAAAAAAAAAATCAGGCGATGCTGTTTATAAACCGCCGCGGGTACTCCTCGTTTTTGCGGTGTATGGCGTGTGGGTACGTGGTGGGGTGCGAACGTTGTGACGTGTCCTTGGTGTATCATAAAGACGACAACGCGCTGAAATGCCATTATTGCGGCATGAGGTACGGCGTGCCGGACGTTTGCCCAAAGTGTTCTTCACAGCATTTTCGGCGAGGGTTTCTGGGGACTCAACAGGTGGTGGAAAAGCTGTCCGAAATTTTTCCGACTGCGCGAGTGCTGCGTATGGACAACGACACCACGCAGACCAAGGATGCGCACGCCATGATTTTGAGCAAGTTTAAGGATTATGAGGCGGATATTTTGGTGGGGACGCAGATGATTGCCAAGGGTCACGACTTTCCCGCCGTTACTTTGGTGGGGATTTTGGACGCGGACGTAAGCCTCCACTTTTCGGATTATAAGGCGGCAGAGCGCACCTTTTCACTTATCACGCAGGCGGCGGGACGGGCGGGACGGGCGGACAAGGAGGGCTTTGTCGTGCTTCAGACTTATTCCCCTTCACATTATGTGTACCGTTTCGCCGTGGGTGCGGACTACCGTGGGTTTTATAAAAAGGAGATTAACTTACGCGAGGTGACCGGCTTCCCGCCGTTTGCCGACATTTTACGAGTCTTAGTGACGGGTGAGGACGGGCAAAAGACGGCGGTTCGATTGAAAACTATATACGAAGGGTTGCTCTCGATTGAGCGGGAGCACAAGGGGTGCTTTTTGTACCTGTCGTATATGTTTTCGCCGGTGAAAAAGGTCAAGGATTTGGTTCGAATGCAGGTTTTGTGCAGGGTTAAAGAATCCTTTGACGAAATCCTTAAAAAAGTGTATAATCTTGTAAATGCGGAGCGGGTGCGGGGCGTGAGCGTGTTTGTGGAGATAAATCCGAATAATCTTAATTGAATGCGCAATGCTCAATGTTCAATGCTCAATGAAGGGCAAATTTAAGTAATATACCAAGATTATTAAGCATTGATACGCTCAAAAAACTCGACCGTCATTGAGCATTGAGCATTGCGCATTGAGCATTATTAATTGCGCATTGAGCATTATAAAGGAATACCCAAATGGCGATAAGAAACGTGTTAAAGAATAACGAGCCGCCCTTGCGCGAGGTATGCCGCGAGGTTACCGCCTTTGACGAGCGGCTTTGGTCGCTGTTAAATGACCTACGTGACACCATGCTTTTTGAGGACGGCGTGGGTCTTGCCGCGCCGCAGGTGGGGGTGCTTAAGCGCGTCGCGGTATTAAAATCGTTGGACGGCGTGGAATATTTCGAGCTTATCAACCCCGTGATAGAAAAAACCGAGGGCGAACAAATCGTAAGCGAAGGGTGCCTTAGCATTCCGAACGCACACGGAAAGGTCAAGCGCCCCAGTGAAATCATCGTTTCCTATTTTGACCGCGAGGGGGTGCGGCGGCAAGTGGAGGTTAAGGACTTTTTCGCGGTGATTTTTTGCCACGAAATCGACCACCTCGACGGGATTTTGTATACGGATAGGATGGTCGCCGCCGCAGATTAGGCTTGCTGCGAAGCACGGAGCGAAGCGGAGTATACGGGCTGTGTGCGCCCTCGCCTCTCTAAACTTTGCTGTCGCAAAGTTAGCAAATCGCAAGCGGTTTTCGGCTTGGCCGGCGGCTCGGTTACGTACATTTGAGTACGCGCCCTCGCCGCCTTCGCGCCTGTTGCCCTACTCCACCCCAAAAAATCTTGATTTTTTGGGGACCCCGGAAAGCCTAATCTTCGGCGGCTTAAATCCCGCGATATAGCGTAAAATTTTATAGACAAAGGAATTCTTGAATGAACATAGTTTTTTTCGGCACTCCAACATTCGCACTGCCCGCATTATACGCGCTTAATCTTTCGCGGCATAAAATACTTGCTGTGGTGTCACAGCCCGACCGTGCGAAAGACCGCAAGGGGGGGCTTTTGCCCACGCCCGTCAAGGCGGCCGCCGAAAAACTGGGATTAAATGTGCTACAATTTGATTCTGTCAAAAAGGACGGGGTAGAACCCTTAAAAAAACTAAACGCCGACATATTCGTCACCGCCGCATACGGACAAATACTAAGCCAAGAGGTTTTGGATATTCCCAAATTCGGAGTAATAAATATCCACGCCTCGCTTTTGCCTTTGTATCGCGGCAGCTCGCCCGTCCACCACGCCATACTAAACGGGGATAAAACTGCGGGCTTGACCATAATGCAGACGCGGCTTGCCCTCGATAGCGGCGAAATAATTTTGCAAGAATCCACCACTATTGACGACGACGAAAATGCGGCGGAACTGACACAAAGGCTGTCCGTAATGGGCGCGGACTTACTGTTAAATACTTTGGACCAAATAGAACGCGGAACGGCGGTTTTCACCCCGCAGGACGAAAAAGAGGCGACTTACTGCGGCAAAATTACAGGGTTTATGAGCGTAATCGATTGGTGTGAGTCCGCCGAAAAAATCAACAACCAAATTCGCGCTCTTGGCGGCTCGGCAGGTATAAGTGGCCGCCTTGTCAAAATAACAAAGGCGGCGGTAATAAATGAATATTTGCCGCATTTTTCCGATATAAATAATACAAAAGAACAGGTTGATTTAGCTTGTCATTGTAAGCTCGGCGAGATATTGCCCGGCTGCCGCCTGATTATCAAGTGCGGCAAAGGCGCGTTGGAAATTCTCGTTTTGACCCCAGCGGGCGGCAAAAGCATGACGGGCGAGGACTTTATGCGAGGGCTGAAGTAAAATGAATTTGCGGCGTAAAAATTACAAAAATATTTATTGTAAGCGCAAAAACCACCTGTCTATGTCTGACATAGTACCCGTTTTTAGCGCACGGTGTACAACTACGGTGAATAGTGACGGTCAATTTTATTTTAAATTCGCCGTAATTGTTTAAATAAACCAATAAAAAGGGAGGGCGCGTTTTGGGTAACGCCGCAAAGGACAACGACGATAAAATTTGTTACAAACTGTTGTGCGAGGTCTTTTTAAACGGCAGTTATTCTATGATTGCGTTAGGGGCAAGCGACCTCTCTCCCGCTGGGCGCGCCTACATCACCCGCTTGGTTTACGGCACCATCGAAAAAAGCGTACAATTCGATTATATCATAAAGAAACTGTGCGACAAATTGCCGCAAAAATCCGTTGCTGTAATGCTTAAAATGGGTTTGTATATGCTGCGCTGTATGGCTATGCCCGACTATGCCGCTGTAAACCGAATCGTCGACCTTGCCAAGGCGGTGGGCAAATCCGGGGTGTCGGGGTTTATCAACGCCGTTTTGCGAAAAAGCACGGAAATTATTGTACCAAGGGATAATTTATCGGCGCATCTGAGCTATCCGCAGTGGGTGGTAAACAAATTATTGAAGCGGTACGACAAGGATTTTATCGTAGCGACCTTAGAGCGGACGGGCGAGCCCATGCGGCATATCAGGAGGAACGCGAATAAAATTTCGGAAGGGGAGTTCGAGAAAAAGCTGTACTCAGAGGCGCAATACTTCGGATCGCAAATACGGGCATCCGTGCAGAGAGGAGAGGAAAACGGCAAAGGGTTTGTGCAAAATATCCGCCCGGACGACACATTTTATGAAGCGGTTTTGAATACAGTATCTACGAATCCTGTTCGATCAAACGTTGTAAAACCGGATATAACGCAATTGAATGCCGTTCAATCAAATTCCGTCCGACCGGACGAAGGGGAAAAAAGAGGCGTTCAAAAAACCGCCCTCGGGTATCTTGCCGACGGAAGCGCGATAGCAGCCTTAGGCGCGGACGAGTTCACTTTCCAGTCATTGGCATCCATGCTAGCGGTTAAGGCATACCTTTCGGGGGAGGAGTTCGAGTCGGTTTTGGACGTGTGTTCCGCCCCCGGCGGTAAGGCGATTTACTTAAAAGAGCTGCGACCAAAAGCAAAGGTGACCTGTTGCGACGTGCTGCCGCACCGCGTGGAGCTGATAAAAAAATACGCGGTAAGAATGGGCGCGAAGCTGGAATACGCCTGCGAGGACGCCACCTGCATTATCCCGCAGTGGCTTAACAGGTTCGATTTGGTGATATGCGACGTGCCTTGCAGCGGGCTGGGGATAAAAACAAAGCCGGATATTTTGCTTAACAAGCGCGAAAGCAATATCACGGAGTTAGCTAAACTTCAGTATGATATTTTGAATGGCGCGGCGAATTATGTGAAGGCGGGCGGAGTGCTTTGTTACTCTACCTGCACGGTATTTCGGGAAGAAAACGAGGACGTCGCCGAAAGATTTTTGGCGTTAAATCGGGGGTTTGAGTTGTGTCCGATCAGGGACGAAGACATAGAGGAGAACGAGGGAATGGTTAATTTGTACCCCACAAAGTACGGCTCGGATTTCTTTTTTATAGCAAGGTTCAGAAAGGTGGAGTAGGGGGCGATTGGGTTAAGAATGGCGAAAAAATCAAAGAGAGGTCGAAGAGAGGTCGAAAAACCCACTGCCTATGTCAGACATAGCACCTAAAACAATGCACAATGCTCAATGCGCAATGCGGGGTGAAGGTCAAATTCAATTAAAAAATGTCCGCTCAAAATTCCCCTCCCTTGGAGGGGTGCCCCACGAATACTTCTCCGATATGGAGCGGGGTGGTTTTAATGGGTCGAAACGTGCAATAACACGGTGCGTCGGTGGCGCCACACCCTGCGACAAGCCGCCGGCACATAAAGAAACAACATTTAGAGGAACGTAGAGAAACACATGAAACTGCTTGCTGATTTGAATATTGAGGAAATGGAGGCTTTGCTTGCGGGTACGCCTAAGTATCGGGCAAGGCAGCTTTTCAAGTGGGTTTCTTTAGGGGCGACTTACGGCGAGATGTCGGACATTCCGCTAAAAATCCGCCAAAAGTTAAAGAGTGGAGGGGAAAGTAGGACAAGCCTTGCAAACGGCTCGAATAATGAATTTGCGACGAGCGAAGGCTTTGGCGACGCGGCGGCGGAAATTATTAAGGAAGTGGCGGCAAAGGACGGCTCGGTCAAATTGTTGTACAAGCTGTGGGATTCTAACGCGGTCGAGGGGATTTATATGCCGCACGCTTACGGCAACACCTTGTGCGTGTCCACTCAGGTCGGCTGCCGGATGAAATGCGCGTTTTGCGCGTCGGGCATTGGCGGGCTTGTCCGCAACCTGTCGGCGGGCGAGATTTACGGGCAGGTTATCGCCGCCAACAAAAGATTTTCCCATGAAGCAAACGGTGGGGTAGGCAGGACAAACGAAAGGGGAGACGGTGACAAAGGCGGGACGGGGGGTGACCTGAATAAAACTAACAAAAACGACGCTCGCGCGATTTCCAAGGTCGTGTTTATGGGCAGCGGCGAACCGCTTGACAACTACGACGCGACAACAAAGGCAATCAAGCTTCTTTGCGACACAAACGGACTTAATTTGAGTCAGCGCGGAATATCGCTTTCAACCTGCGGCTTACCCGATAAAATTCGCCGCCTTGCCGACGAGGGGTTCAGCGTCACCCTCTCGATTTCGTTACACGCCACCACGGACGAGGCGCGACGTGGGATTATGCCCGTCGCCAAAAGCTTTGCCTTGCACGAAGTTTTGGAGGCCGCCAAATATTACTTTGAAAAAACGTCGCGGCGTGTTATAATAGAATACATCTGTATAAAGGACGCTAACGTCAGCTTTTTTGACGCCAAAAGGCTGAAGGACTTGCTGAGGGGTATGTCCGCGCACGTCAACCTTATCCCCCTTAATTACGTCAAAGAAAGCGCGCTTGCCCCCGCGTCAAGTCAGCAGGCGGGACGGTTTTTAAAGTGGTTGAAAGATTTGGGCGTCAGCGCGACTTTGCGCAAAAGTTCGGGAGCGGAGGCGAGTGGCGCTTGCGGGCAGCTGAGGAATAAGTTTGTTTGTCATAAAGACCGTCAAAACACATAAAACTTGAACTATGTAGGTATGTAAAAAAATAAAAATAAGGAGAGTAAAATGTTTTTTTATTGTGAAAATTGTCATGTGCTTAACGAACAGGATTCCTGCCGATTTTGTCGCAAAAAAGGCTTAAGAAATCCTGAGAAAAATGATTACTGTTTTTTAGTTGAGGTTGATTTAATGTTTGGCGAAATGTTTAAGGGTGTTTTGGAAGAAGAAAACATTCCTTATTCGGATATTCCGGTAGGAAACGGGGTACGTTCGTATTTCGGGTTAAGACTTGAGAATCTAAAAATATTTGTAGTTTATGAGTTTTTTGAAAAGGCAAAAGAAATACTTACTGGAATTCTTATGAGCTTTGAAGAAAATCAAAACAGGAATATAAAAAAGAATATTGACAAATTGTTTGTATTGCCTCGTAGTGAGAAAAAAATAAAGAAAGTTCTTAATTTAGCTGAAAATGATAACCTTATAGCCTATTGTGCGGATAAAATAATGAATGCAGATAGAATCGTTAACAAGGGTGGAATAAGCAGCTGTATTAAGGGTGGAGAATACATATGTGTTTACAAAGAAAATGAATTGATTATGTTTAATTCTGTGACATATGAAATCATTGCGGCAGAAAAAACAAAAAAATAAATAAAAAAGTCCCTACAAAACAACCTGCGAAAACTACTGAATAAGTTTAGGCTTCACTGCATATGTCCGAACTAAAGTCAAGAGCAATACAAAGTAAGGAGCGTTGTTTGCAAAAGGAATTTTACAGGATAATAAAGGTCGATTCGGACATATTTGTCGCCCAAACGAGTGCGGGGCGGGTTTTGTGCCGCGCCCGCAGTAAGAATAAAAAGGGCGAGATTTTGGCGGGGGACTACGCGAAAATTGAGAGTGGCGTGATACAAGAGGTAATGGAGCGCAAAAATAGGTTAATCCGTCCCGCCGTCGCCAATGTCGATCAGGTGCTGTTTGTGATTTGCAGCGTGCCAGTCCCCGATTATTTTTTGCTTGACAAGGCGATTGTCAACTGCCTAAGGTGCGGCATCGAGGCGGTGATTTGCATTAATAAATCGGACATAAACGACGGGGCTTTCGAGGGCGGGGTGCGGAGTCAGTACGCCGACATGACCGTGATTTCCTCCTCCGCGACCGACGGCGAGGTGGACGAGATTACTGCGCTTTTGGGTGGGAAGCTGACCGCGCTTGCGGGGCAGTCGGCGGTGGGCAAGTCCTCGATTGTCAACGCAATTTTTGGGACTTTGGAGAGGGAGCGTGATTTTGAGAAAAAGCAAGACAAGGGCATATTGGGCGGCGAAAAGGCGAATTTTTTTGCGGTGAACATGGCGAACACCACGGTGAGTGGCGCGGATGGGCAGCAAAGCGAGGCGATGTTTGGCGGCAAAAAAACGGGCGGCATAAGGGTGGGGGAGCTGTCGGCTATCGACCGCGGAAGAAACACCACCACCTCCGTCGAATTATACGACGTTTGCGGCGGGCTTTTGGCGGACACGCCGGGCTTCAGCCTCTTGGATTTTCACGGCGTAAAAAGCGAGGAATTGGAATTGTATTACCCCGAATTTGAGTATTTGCGTGGGGAGTGCCGGTACCACAAATGCACGCACACCAAGGAGCCGGACTGCGCTATTGTGGC
>Ga0123353_10008847_pt1 | contig 13804 bp, 7 predicted proteins | sample TergutLab28metaG_3_FD_92763 | JGI IMG/M metagenome (GOLD analysis project Ga0123353, IMG submission 92763) | Labiotermes labralis P3 segment gut microbial communities from Petit-Saut dam, French Guiana - Lab288 P3 | ecosystem: Host-associated > Arthropoda: Insects > Digestive system > Gut ... | reverse complement strand
TGTTGACAATTATTCAGTCATGTAAAATTAATAATGCTAACATATTTGGAGGACGAGATATTTTTGGATCGCTTAGATAGAGACAGATGTTTGTATACAAACTGTATACTGAATATAAACAGCTACGGATGCGTACCTGGAACAGCTACCACGTAGCTACTACGTAGCTATAAAATCACAACACTGTAACTTTGTTCTTCCAATTTTACTTATTTTGGAATTTTAATCATTTCAGTGAGGGCGATGCATACTAAATTAGCGGGCTGGCCTTTTATTGCTTTGATCTGAAAGACTTCCTGGGGATGGCCCCCCGGTGCCGAAACACGTAGTAGATTAATACTTGCCATATATTTCATTTATTAAGTGCATTTGTCGCTTGATATATTAAATAAAATAATGTACACGGTTTGAATAACTTATTCTTCTTCCTCTTCTTTTGGTGCTACATCTCTCTATGAGTTTAAGTCTGCTCAACAATTCCCTTCCATGTTTCTCTGTCCAGAGCCATCTTACTCCAATTCTGTATCTTCTTTGTCCCCATATCCGCTTGACTTATCCTCCTATCCGTACCTCGGTCTACCAAACTTTCTTACCGCACTTCGTCTCCACTCTCTAATCCTTCTAACCGTCCTTTTTTCATCTATTCTTACAATATGCCAAACCCACTTTATTCTCTGTGTTTTTATACGTCTAACTACATCTGCTTCTTTGGTTAGCAAATCGATTTCCTCGTTAATTCTCATCCTCCATCTCCCATCTTGATTTTGAATTGGGCCGTGTATCTTACTCGTTACTCCAGTTTCAAATAATCTTAATTATTGCTCATGTATGTGTTTTACTACAGAAGTTTCGCATCCATACGTGACTACTAGTCTTACCAGACTCTTAAAGATGCGCTTTTTATAATTTGTTGGTAGTAATTTACTGAACATAATTTTTTATTTACATAAAATACGTTATTTCCTCCTGCTGTACTGCATGAAAAACAGAAAAAAATGTGTTCATTTGCAATTTTCAAGGCCTTGCTGAATTATCTTCGTCATGATGATCTATAGTGAAACGTAGATAACATGTATACGTCTATAATTGTCCAAGGCGTCTGTTTTCCAACGTTTGAATACGTTCATCTTTACTAGAATGAAGAAAGCATATTTGAGTATCTTAGAGTATCATTTATTAAGATATAAGTCGTTGGACTTTTACACCCTGTCAATAACATTGTACCAGACGACACGGCTTTACATCGCTGAAGACTGGTCTTCAAGACAATAATTAACAGGTGGGACAATGCGCGTATTGCTTAATGTTGAGGCGCGTTCGTGCAACCATTGTTGACGTGGAAAAGCAATTAGAGTTAAACAACCTGAGTGGGTATTCGTTTCCAGCATGCAATGCGTGTGCACCGTATTATCTCTGGCCTGCCCTGCTGTACAATAAACGGCACGATTTTCGAAAAAAAATTGTTATTGAACACAAAATGTGTGTTTTGATTTCCCCTACGACTTTTGTATGAAAAATTTCTCATTTTAAGAAGAAATGAGCCAGATTTAATAAAAAAAATCTCTAGTGGTCTTCATGTAAACTACCCTTTATACTTGTCCGACTTAATGAAACTAGAATTTTGTCGACAGTTGTTCGAAAAATATCCAACTCTCAAATTTCTTGAAAATCCGTCCGGTGGGAGCAGAGTTGTTCCATGCGGACAGACGGACAGAAATGACGAAGCTATTAGTCGCTTTTCGCAATTTTGCGAGGGCGCCTAAAAAGTAGAAATCAACATTTATTTCTTCTTGAACACTTCCGCAAAATTCCGAAGAGCTACTATTTTCCTCATTATACCTCTCTGCTCTTCCGTCAGTCCATCAGTCTGTCTGTCAATCCGCACGGAGGAACTCGGATTCCAGAAAAGGGATTTTTATGAAATTTTATACAGTATCTAAGCATTATTTCCCGAAAATATGTCGATAAAGTACAACGTTCATTAAAATATGACACGAATAAAGGATACTTTACATGAAGACGTATATATTTTTAATAATATCTCGCTTATTTCTTCTTAGAATGAGAAATATTTCAGAAAGAATTTGTAGAGAAAATCAAAACACCCATATTCTGTTCTGAAGCTTTTCCCGAAAAGTCGTGCCGTTTGTGAGATAATATGCAAAAATAGCTGACCCGGACAGGCCACAGATGACAGTACTGTGTATGCGCATTCCATCCTGAATAAGTAAGGTTACAGACACACACTCTGAATATGTAAAGCTCACAGCTTTTCACGGCAGGTTATACGATCATGTCTCAATGTTACATTTATACATATAATGACTATCTTGTCAGGCGCTTTCGCAATATTACGAAAAGCTATTATTAGCTTCGTCATATCCGTCCGCCCCCCCCCCCCGTCCGTCCGTCTGTCCGCATGAAACAAATCTGCTCCCACATAAAGAAGTATTATAATAATTGATATTTGAGTATATTTCGAAAAACCGTCCAGAATAACCAAGTTTCTTTAAAATCGGGCAAGAATAACGACTACTTTACTTGAAGACCAATAGACTTTATAATTATATATAACTCAGTTCTTCTTAGAATAAGAATGGTTTCACACAAAGTGGTTGAGGAAATCAAAACACACATTTTGTGCTCAATAACTCTTTTTCGAAAATCGTTCAGTTTACGAGATAATGTGGAAAATGTTTTTAGAGTGAGGCAGGCAAAAGACGACAATATGGTGCATGCGCATTGCATTTTGGATACCTAAGGCTATACAACGCACTCACGAAGTGTAATACTTACTGCTTTTCCACAGCAACAATGGTTGCAAGAACGCGCCTGAAATTTGCGTTCTACGTACAGTACATCGCCTGTCTTTTTAGTACTGTCCTTGATTTGCCTGTTAAAGGTACCACACAGCAGTGTATAGAGGTACTGCAGGAACTCACGATCAATAGGATATTTAACGCATGTGGTTCACGGGTTCCTAGTTTTTACAGACGGAATTCCCCCTGCCATAACATTACTGAAATACACAAATAAGAAAACCTCCAGTTAGCCACGATTCTGAGCCCGTAACATCCATATATAATTCTCATAACACGTATCCAATCCTGTCAGGTTTTGGAACTTTTTCTGTGTGGGCAGTGAACTATATGGATTAAATGAAAAAAAAAGGTAATTATATTATTTAAAAAATAATCGCCTAATGCATATTAACTTACAGGACCGTATAGCTCAGTCGGTAATGTAATTGGCTGTGTTCTGAAATGCTCTTTCTTTCGTTTTAAATACTGCGACTTTCCTCTTCACCATTGCTTCCAGCAAATCTGTGGAACCATAAAAATTTTTATCCAACAAAGATTGTCAGTGTCCTAGTGAGGTAAAACTCCCCGAGTCTGAAGTAACTTCTTGTGTATAGTCAGTAATATGTGGAGCTTGAACTCCTTTCTCCATGTAAATTTTTATAGTGTGATGCTTGAACACAGCAACAAATTTACATGTGAGTTGCCTTCGCCAACTTTGTGGAACACTCTTCTTCATGACAAGCAACTAGCCGCTTTCTTGTCAGGAAAACCCTACAACTATGGTATCTGCTAATTTAACTGTTCATAGGAGTACTTCGCTGGATCCAGCCCTCAGACCTGTAAATCTATTTTACATTCCCACAGTCTGTAAAGAAAGTCTTAAAATTATCTTCCTATCTACACCTAGTAATTCGATGAAGCCTCTGTAAGTTTCACTCATTTCCCTTCAGATTTAATACGAAACAAGGACTGCAATATATAAACTGCTTCAATTCCATTAACACATCTACCCCATAACGTGATTGTATGCCGGAATGTTTGTACAAAATGGATACTTACAACCTGTGTTAAGGTGTTGCTTCTCTCCGACAAGACGGATTGATGTGTTGGTCAACACTGCCTGGCTAGATATTGAGTCTAGGAGAAAAAAGACAAGAAGTTGATGGTGACACTGACCTACCACCCCGTCCTTCACCTACCCCTCCCCCCGCCCTCCGCAACCCTCAAGACTAGACATACCCGCGACATAACACGGCACTGATGGCAGACATTCTAACCCTGCGGGAGTGAAAACACCACCTCTCTGTCCGAGACAAGACGTGGCAACCAATAGTATAGATAAAATTTCAGTATGCTAACTACGAGTGTTTATAGAAACTTGAACCGTATGCTTGCAGGAAAGGAGACAACTCCGTCAATAGGGCTGTATTGAGTGACAGTGAAATGAATAGCAGAGGTTCGATTCCCACTAGGAGCTGGGTATTCTATAACCTGTATCGCGTTCGGTCCAACCTGGAGACCAACTTGAATAAGGGTACTAGGCGGTCTTTCACTAGGAATAAGGCGACCGCAGCGTGAATCTAATCACGCATCTCAATACAGTATCGAAATTGAAGGCATTACTGACATTCCTCCACACATTCCAAGCGAGCTGCTTAAGATGTGTGTGTGTGTGTGTGTTTGTGCGCGTGCGCGCTCGTACGCTTGCACGTATGTCATATCCAGGACAGCTTAGTGACCTGCTACTGGCTAGAGAGCTGGCCCCATCAATCCGTGTACGGCTAAAACCTTCAATCTTCACCACATTCCGACTGGAGCCGGCATTGCTGTCAGATTAGGCTTTATCTTGGACAACGGATGTAACTTGTTTCGATTCCTGACATGAACAAGAGATATTTCTCCTCTCCAAACTGTTCAGACCGGCTATTCAAGGGTATCGCGGGTTTTTCCCCTTTCGATAACGCTATTGTGTCATGAATCCATAAAACCTATCTCTCACCACAATCGAGTGATTAGGATGGAGCTGTACCTCCATTCCTCCATATGCCTTCATGGCGTGAACACGTATTCTACCTTTTAAATAATGGACACACAAGTTCTACGTCCGTTTGAGTAAGGATCCATACTACGAAAACACATACTTTTTATATATATATACACGGTCCGTGCATCGTTAATCGAATTTAATAATTTTCCAACAAGATGCGACTTATCCAGTTTATTTCATTTCTGTAGACAGCTGTACATGTTTCGGGTGTTGACACTCATCATCAGGAGCTCGTAAAACAGTAAATACAGCTTCTGATAATGATTAGCTGCAATGAGTAAAATACGCTGCTATTAATACTAATGTATAATTTAAAATTCTAGATTGTTCATATTGAATGCTAGTAACATTCAATATGACCAATCTAGAATTTTAAATTTTACATTAGTATTAATAGCAGCGTATTTTACTAATTGCAGTTAATCAATACCAGAAACTGTATTTACAGTTTTACGAACTCCTGATGATGGATGTCAACACCCGAAATATGTAGAGCTGCCTACAGAAATGTAATAAACTGAATAAGTTACGCCTTCTTGGAAAATTATTAAATTCGAAAACACGAACCTCTTACACTGCGCTGAGAATTATAAATCGTGAATTTTTACCTCCCTCCTTCCACAAGTCTAACTGTTGTTAAATCTGAGCACAATTACAAATTTACAACTCTCTACTATTTAGTTTTCTTCCTGTCTGAAGGACATGGCTTAAGTTGTTTAATCATTGGATGAATCTATGTCATACGATGACTTAAAATGCCCACATTCCTGAGTATTTAGTCCTGTCTCAACACGTCATCTTACACTGACATCTACTACTGTCTGGCGTCCGTAGTGAATGGTTAGTGCAACCCGACTGAGTGTGCTTCTTACAGGACAATGTCTAATATTTTGCATCAAAGAACTGAATATAATACGGAGAATTACCCAAATAAATAACACTAAACCCTTGTCTGTTAGAGACGACGCCACCGCACGGTCTCGAGGGGTAGAAGAAAGATCATGTAGTGACGGAGGGAAATATTCCAGAATAACGGACTTCCCAACTACATCTCTTTAAAAGCCTGAAAAGTTTCAAATAAATAGGAGCTGGGCCACCTGCAGTTAAAGGGTTAATGATTTCAGCCATTACTTTACCTACAGAGTGAATAAGAATGGAACCCAGGAATTGATGATTAGGTGGTTCAATTTTCTTTTAACAAATCTGAAATGTTGTATATTTAAATGAAGAGACTATCCCCGATCTTGATGACAATCAGGACGACAGAAGAATTGCAAGTTTACTTCTACGTTCCATAACCACGCGTAAGACGGAGCTGACAGGTCAGCATCACGCCTGTGGCGCTGTGTATCCAGTGGAAGATTGCTCCGTACCCAATGCGTAGCGGAAACGTGATACCCATGGCCAATATGCGAGCAATGGAGTATAAATATTTATTGCTTCTGCCAGGAATCGAACCGCAATTTATTTGTTATTCGGTCCTTAGAAGAGTTACTGTGTTAACCCACTTACTTAGACGTCGATAAAAGTTCTCAGGGCTTTCCGCTGGTTTGTTGATCACTTGGTGTTCTTCCTTGGATTTTAGAATCCGTTTGTACTTCTGCCATTCGTCTCGTCAGACCCCGTCACCACTCCCAAATCAAAGTCCAGAATTTAACATGCAGTGCCAATATGAAGCGTCTCTTTTCGTTTGGTAAGGCAGGTATTAGTCACAACGAGACAGTGGCCGCACATTCTCTACCAGTGATACCATCACACTCCAGGCATGTCAATCCCCTGACGTCTACACAAACAAAGTGATCTGTCCCTCTGAGTCTATAGTCTGTCAGTCCATTATTGTTTTCATGTTCTTGTGCAATGCACAGACGGCACAACACGGACGACCTTGCTAAGTGTACCTTTTAGGAGAAGCCTGCAAACAAACCCTTGTAGACGGAAATACATACTTTGTTTCTGTGGGGTTCATATTCCGCTCATATTATTACAGATACTCGTATATATATGTTAAAGATCTTTTACGTACATATATAGATGAAAATACAGACATCCTAACAATAGAAGAGCTAAATAAAGTACTGGAACATGCAAAAAACAGGAAAATCCCGCTACTAGTTAACTTAACAATGCAACTATAGAAATTTGGAGGAAATTAATTAAAAGTGCACAGTTATTCAATAACCTAGTGGATAAATCCAACACCTAGAGAATGGGAAAGGAAATAATTATAATTATACATAAAAAGGGTCGAGAAGTAATTGTGAAAGCTAGAGAGAAATACATTACTGGCACAGTCTTTGGACTATTTACAAACATAATAAAAACAAAATAAGTGCTCATTAGGAAGTAGACATGGCAGAGGAAATATGTGGCTTTAGAAAAGGACGTAGTTGTGTAGATGCAATATTGACATCGCATCAGACACTCGAAAAAAGAAAGAACATTTCTGGACACTATTTATTTCATTCATAGATTACGAGACGGCATATGATAACGTCGAAAGAGACGTGTTGTGGAAAATGATGGAAAATCAAGTCACAAATTCACTATTAAAGACAAAAATTTATTTATGAGAATACAATTTTAGTATCAAATTTACTAATGGCACTACATCAGAAACAAACCGAATAAATATCGGCGTAAACTCGCCCGGAAGGACAAAGACGCAAATAACAGCACTTCTGGGAAGCGACGTCTCGTAGCGTTGCAGAACTGTCGTCTTGGAGAACTTTGCGTTCCTGCATGTTCATAGCAGAAGACAGACCAAAGGACATACTTCAAAATCCACGTCTCAAGTGTCTGAATTTTAACATGAGGCGCTGGCCTTCATTTCCATCGGTTTCTCCACCCCTAGCAAAATGCGAGTTAGACCTTTAAATTTGTTGCATATAGTCCTTCCTAGTTTATTAATCATCAATCAATTTAGCTTTCGACGTATAGTGATTAGGTTACGGTCTTATCCGTCCGGGTTTCAAATCGTAGTAGGAGAAAGATATTTTTCTCCAAAACTTTCCGACCGGATCTGAGGATCGCTCAATTCTATATTGAACAGGTACTGGGGTTCTTACACGGGGTAGAGCGAGAGGAGCGTGAGTTTGCCCAAGAGTGTTCTAATTTAGTCACAATAATTAATTTCCTTCCGACATAAAGATTTCTCGTAATTCTTGTTCACATAATCAAAATACAATATAATTTCAGGCTTGATGTTCATAGGGCCGTGAATCGTAATATATTTCTGTAGTAAAACCAACTAGATGCATCAATGAAGCAGAAAGCAGTATCTGTTTGACAAATGCCTGTTGCTGTATGTACAGTCTTGAACTCCTGATGATAGACGGAAAGACCGTCCAAAACATGTAGTGTTGCTCCAAATAAAATAAATTTGAGACACTAATGCATCTAGTTGGTTTTACTATAGAAATATAATTTCAGACCTTATTTTTAAATGTTTGTTCTGTTCCGAATATCCACCATAGTTAACAGTCATTCCAATCGATTTCTTCCCATAATCTGCACTGTTAAAGATCGTCTGTTTCCTTTCGAATATTTCCACCCATTCCTGTAATCTTATGCGTATTGGACCGTGCATCATCTTGATATTTGAATGAAGGTAGACCAACTTGATGACACTTGCTTTATTATGTCAATTTACTGCTCAGCATGTTTCAAATGTTAATACATCCATCTTCAGGAGCTTGCGACTACTTGGTGCGTTATTGTGTAGGCTGTAATGTGCTGACTTGAGGCCTCAAGTCAGCATATTACAGCCGACAGAATAACGCACCAAGTAGTCGCAAGCTCCTGAAGATGGATGTATTAACATCTGGAACATGTTGAGAAGTAAATTGACATAATAAAGCAAGTGTCATCAAGTTGGTCTACCTTTATTCAAATACCATTCCTGTAATGTCTGGTATTTCACGTACCCAAATTATCCTCATTGCGAAATATTATTTTCCGTAAATTTCAATATCCCTCACATCCTGTCATTACACACATTTTTTTTTTATTTTAGACACGTTCACGTAATTACAGGATGCGCCTTTTAGCTTCGTCACGTTCTTCCTTTCGTCCGTCTGTCCGCATATATCAGTGCCGCTCCCACTGGATGGATTTCCATGAAGTTTGGCTTCAGGGACGTTTGTAAAAAATCAATTCTAATTCATTTAAAATCGGTCAAAAATATCGGGCACGTTTCATGACAACCGAAGTACTTTATATTGTTACTGGCTACATTAAATCTCCATAAAAGCGTTCTCTTCAAGTAAAATGGTATCTGGCTCTTAGGATAGTCGAAGACGTGTGTATAAATACACACACACACACATATATATACATATATATATTATGCGAAAGCTCCTCCAACGTATTATTGTCACTTCTGAAAACGAGTTAGGTTGAAATGGATTTCACGTTTCCATTGCGATGAGAATTTGACTGGTGTCTCTAAATAATGGCCCTCCAGCCCGCGGCCGCCAGATTGTATTATGCTGCCCGAGTTCGCGTTTGTAATTTTTGTATATACTGTACTCTATATACTCTAAATTCTACACAGTAATTTAGACGGTTAGCAGAGCACGTGCGGCCAGCGAACCAATCCACAATAACTGATGTGGCCCTTTGCCATAAAATTTTGGGCAGCCATGATCTGTGCATTTACACTCTAAACATCAAGGAGCTAAGTTCTTCATCAATGTTGTTAATCACTTATGCGAATAAAGGTAAGTTATGTGATGTTGCAGCAATTACGTATCACTCTTAAAATCATTTACTTTTTGGATTGCTTTTAGAGGAGAGGAATGCCCCCTTTCTGAGACTAAAAATAAGATTAATGCGTATTCAGTTGAGGTAGAGCTACTGTTACCTTCTGGGAAGTCCAAGTGTTGGGTAAGAAAGCTTTCTTTTCCTTTCTAACCGCGGACGACGGACGAAGTGCATAGAAAAAATTCCAAAATGACTACAAGAAATAACAGAGTAGAAAATGCTACTCTTAGAAGTCTTGCAATTTTTGAAGGTTCACACATTTCACTGCCCCTCCCTCTGTCCTTTTATTTTAAAATTACATTGAAACTTGAAATAAAGTCTCTTTAACTCTTTACGACAGAAAACTTACCTGTTTAATGTTTCACTCACACGAATCACTCCCGGCCGCCCTTACCCCCTGTGCCCCGTCCCCGTCTTACACATTAACGTGTATAAACACTTTTATTTTAAAACTATAAGTGTTTGTAGGGTATGCTTATGAATGTCACGTATCTTGCAGTTCATAATTACCAATAAATTATTATGCATACACAAAATGCAAACAGCTAATCTCTCTGAAAACCGTTACAAAGTTTCCACGAATATAAATGCAAATAGGTAAATAAATAAATGAGCTATATTTGAGAGTATATGTATTGTCTGCCAAGAAAATTCCTTTTTTTTAGGGGGGGGGGGACTGAGCTCAAATTTTCAAAAATTCTCGCTATTCAGTACTTTTTTAATGAATGCTTCTCATGAAACTTCAGATATGAAACTCTTTTCTTAAATCTTTCTAGTTTTGATAAAACGAAAGCCATTTGGATTAGAATGTCACCTAAGGCATCCAGACCGTTTCGGGGGATAAAGCTGGGATGCGAAATGGTACAATGTCTGTTCCAGAGTGGGGGGGGGGATCATTTTAATAAAGGCAACAGGAGAAATCGTTTTGCTATGCAGATTACTAACAGATCCCTTCATCCGTGCTATCCTCTCCTCCTCCCCATACCTACTTTACCCTGGGTATGTCATACCCACGTGGTGCCACTCTGCATCAGCCTATGAAAAATCGACACCACTACATTCCTACCCCCTCCATACACCCCACCCACCCCACCCTATCAACTCTCATCGTAATTACAGAATCTCCAACACACACTGTCTCTCCCAACAAAGATTTTTCATTGTATTTTTCCTCATTTACCAAAAATTCCCTTCTTGAGAACTCTTTCTAAGTATGAAGAAATTCGTGCGTACACAATTCACCATAAGTTCTGCAACGTTCGTGTGACGCTTGCATCCCATAAGAGCTACAGTCTACGCGCTGAAGTTAGCAGCAACAATAAACTAGTAATTGTACAAATTTGCAGTCTGCTTGTGCATATAATGGCTGCAGTTCTGGCAAGGATAAGATAAGAGACACAACTGCAATAATTCAGCACCTTTATATTCAGCAAACTTCTTTCTACGTTATATATACCAATATTTCTACTAGTAACGTTTGCTGTTTTTTTCGCCTCTACTTTACAGTACGAAATTCTGTGATTCTGTAGACATGTTCAGTACTTCTTGTAATAAAACCAACTAGATGCACTAATTTCTCAAATTTATTTTTGGAATAAAATTCTACATGTTTCGGACAGTTCCCTTGCCCAACATCAGGAGTTTTTCACTGTACACACAGCAATGGTATATATCATACAGATTTACTGACAGCTTGCGAGAAGGATCAGGACGGAACTGCTGTGTGTACTATTGCTTTGTGTACAGTGAAGAACTCCTGACAATGGACCTTGGAACTGTCCGCAACATGTAGAGTTTTATTACAAAAATAAATTTGAGAAATTAGTGAATCTAGTTGGTTTTATTATAAGTATTTTTCATGATGCACGGTCACCTGAACTTCAAAAATGTTCAGCATTTTTTGCAGATTAGAATCACAATTCTGAACACACCTAATGACAAAGTTGTCCACAGTAAACAGTTATGATTCCCTATCATTCGCATCCCACCTTCACAGCCTACATTCCACAACCCTTTCTAATATTAAGGTTGCATTGCTTTCTTCAAGTACCAAGAAACTGTTTTAATACAGTTCCTCTAGGAAATTCTGTATACATTTCTTGTCTTCCCATTCTTAGCCACATAGAAAGGTCATTATAACCCATCCTAATTTTAGTGTATGTGGCCCGGGTAACTCAGTCGGTATAGCGATTGACTACGGGCTGGACGGTCCGGGATCGAATCCCGGTGTGGACGAAATTTACCGCCCGTCCAGACCGACCCTGGGGCCCACCCAGCCTCCTGTAAAATGGGTACCGGGTCTTTCCTGGGGTAAAGTGCGGCCGGGGCGTGTTGCTAACCATTCACCCCCTTCTAGTGCCGCGGTCATGGAGGAGTAGAGCTATACCTGTACCCACCCTCTGGGCCAGCCCGGGCCTGTAACAAGATCACTTTACTTATCCAGTAAGGTAGAGTATAGGTATGCAGATCTGTGTTCCAAATTCAAAGCCAAAAGTTCGTTTTATTATCTCTTCTTCCTGTTGTTCTTCTTGTTCTTGTTCTTTTTCTTCTTCCAATCTTACAAATGGGCATATTTTCAAGAGGTTTCCCAACAAAATTCTGTAAGCATCGCTCGTCCTGCTGGTTTTCGGGCTTCTGGCCCTTTCGTGACGTTGCGCGGCTGATGGCGGTGACTTGTTACCGACTTTTCCGGAAAAATATCTTTCTATTGTGGACGGAACCGTTATGTTTCATCGAAACGTCGATCATCAGCTAAAAAACCTGCGCCGCGTAATGTCTCGGAAGAGCGAAGACCTCATGTTTCGTCTTCCCCATCCCAGCCACAGGTCCAAACTATCGTAGCTCAATAAAATTTCAATATTCACCAACCACTTAACAAATTCAGCTTTCTATTAGCCACGAGGTGTATTTAATAGATATAAGTAATTCTGTATCACACATTAAAAGTTAGCCGTTTAGATGTAGTCTAATACTGCGTACTTCGAATACGTCGTAACCATATAAAATAATGAATTATTCATTATTAACTATCGTTTGTTAGAACAAGTCTATATATGTAGGACTCATTATTTTCAGTTAAATGGTCGCGAAGAATATATGTGAGATATAATGGAGACACGTTACCAGCTCTATTACGACCAGCCAAATGTAACTGTATATTAAATAAAATTAATGTAATATTAAGAGATATTGGAGAGAAGAGACCATTTCCAAGATTCACGCATAAACGAGAGGGTAGGATTATAAGGGGTAGTGATGCGTAATACTATAGCCTATCTTACCCAACAGTTATCCTCACCATTCTCGTGGTATACCCTGTTCTCACAAACGAGGAAATGACGAACGAGTCACAACGGTATAACTGTTTCACCAGGAATGGAGGAAATGCCATCCCAAAACATGCCGGTCCAGAGGTTAAAGGTAGCAATCGTACCACTGGACTTACCCTGCTCTGGGCCCGTAACCCATTCAGGGGAAATTTTAACCTCTGGTAAAACTCACGGAAAGAAGCCGGACGAGAGGGTAATGATGCAGAACTAAAATATTAATATGTGGATTTGAATCAATCGACTCAGTATGACATCCAGCGTTAGACTGAAAAATGTGGTTTGTTTAATAGTAAACACGACGGGATGGCTTCCGTACAGATTGCTACAAAACAGCTTTGAAAATAAAGGGTGCAATAAGAGGCCTGGAATTTCTTGACAGCTGAGTGACTACTAGTTTCTTAAGGTGGACATGGCTCATGACATTTAGATATGCTAGAAACGCACGTTAAAGAGAAAGAATGGAACCCGAACTAGCAGTCTGTTATATAGCGACCTGCAGCCATTATTCTTAACGTAATGATCAATAAGACATCTTACTCTCGGCAGACACGGAGTGCTGCTTGCGGGTAGAGAATAATTGTCACAGTTTCTTTGCTGACACTGTGGACTGGTGGGACATTTTTCTCGGTGATAAAGCTGCAGGAAGGTACGTGCATGTAGCTGTACAGGTTCGTAGTGGGGGTGTGTTTTCAACAAGACATGTATTGATCAACGTCTCTCTTCTGAGGGGAATCTTCGACAGCTCCATTCTTTTATTCGCGTTCAACCAGGCTCTTTTCTTTGTTACTTCTTTCTTTTTTTTTTTTTTAGGTTACATCCTTTCCAACTTTATCCCACTTTTCTTCTCTTCCCTTTTGCTTTTTTTT
>Ga0123353_10008845_pt1 | contig 13806 bp, 15 predicted proteins | sample TergutLab28metaG_3_FD_92763 | JGI IMG/M metagenome (GOLD analysis project Ga0123353, IMG submission 92763) | Labiotermes labralis P3 segment gut microbial communities from Petit-Saut dam, French Guiana - Lab288 P3 | ecosystem: Host-associated > Arthropoda: Insects > Digestive system > Gut ... | reverse complement strand
TGGTTTTCTGATATGCCAATTCTGCACCATTGTAATATTTTTATCACCATCTTTGGTTTCAATAACTGCAATAGTATCTGTTACTTTATAATCTCCCTTTGGGGAAATGGATTTAAGTATTCCGGATAGCTCAGGCGGAATCATTATCTTATGGTTTATTCTATCTGTTTCCTGAACAGATCCTATTATTGATCCGCCGCTTATATGCGAACCAACATTGATTTCAGGAACAAAGCACCATTTTTTTTCTTTATTCAATGAAGATACCTGAATACCTTTTTCTATAAAATGGCCAGAGATTTTATATATATCTTCAAGAGGTCTTTGGATACCATCATATATAGTTCCAATAAGACCAGGGCCAAGTTCAACAGAAAGAGGCATCCCTGAACCATAAATATTATCACCAGGACATACTCCTGTTGTATCTTCATAAACCTGGACTACAGCATTCTGCCCTTCCAGTTTTATTATTTCACCAATCAAACGAGAATCAGCTACTTTTACCAACTCAAGCATCATGGCATCTGTGATGCCCATTGCTTCAATTACAGGACCATTTACTCTTTTTACCTGTCCAATTATTCGTTCTTTCATTTCGAACCTCTATACTATTCTCAAAATACCTTGCAGATAGTTATGCAAAAAATTCCTTGTAAATCATTTTCATTATCTCAGTCTGGCACCTCATTAAACGCGTAGGCACCTGATTATTGAATGCTGTCCTGTTATTCTTTGATGATAACACTATGCCCTGGGCAAAAAGGGGATTTTTTTCTGCTCTCTTAAAGCTAACACTTCTACCGGTAAGAGCATTATATTTCTTTTCTGTTTCCCTGAGAAAACTATCTGTCATAATTTCAAGTTCTTTTGGAGAACCATTTATAACAGCTTCTTCCTCTCCAAGCCCGATTGCAGCTTCCAGTATCCACCCTTTTAGCATTTCTGGATAAGAAGATTCTTCTGCCTTCTCAGCTATTTTTTCTTTTATTTTACTCGTAACATTACTTACTATTTTTTCTCTGACTTTGAGTTCAATACGTTTACGCTCCACAGATATTGCAGATAACTTATTTTTTTCTATAGATGCAAGCTGTTGCTCTATTTTTTTATCTGTATCTTTTTTAATAGAGTTCATCTGCATCTCTTTAGACATCTGCTTATCAGAAGCTGTTCTTTTTGCATCTTCTATTATACGAGCTGCTTCCTGTTTTGCATCATTTCCAATACCAGAAATTAATTCAGCTCTATCGCCACTGGATGTTTTCATTATACTGTCCTTGAATGAACATTAAATTCAAACTTTAAAGCTTGATACCTATTGCTTCATTTACCATTGCTCTAATGCTACGCCTGCCCGGATCTTTGCCGGCCCGACCTGGCACCTCAACAATCAATGGAAACTGTTCTGTAAAAATATATTTATCAACTATCGGCCTTATCATATCAGCAATTTTATCTTCTATAATAATAATTCCGATATTAGTGTCTTCCAAAGCTGTTTTGAATGCTTTTTCCGCTTCATTGGGATTTTCAGCCTTGAGCCCTTGTATGCCTACAAGGCCAAAACCCAAAACAGCTTCTTCATCGCCGATAACAAAATACTTCATTACTTATACTTTTCCAATAATCATAAGAGCTGTAACAAAACCAAATACTACAAGACCTTCTCCAAGCGCAATAAAAATAAGAGCTTGTGCAGCCAGTTCTGGTTTTTCAGCAATAGCGCCCATCGCTGCAGATCCAACATTTCCTATAGCAATTCCAGCACCAAGAGCGCCAAGACCAAATGCAATAGCTGCTGCTATAAGTCCCAGTCCCAATCCTAATGCAGAACTTTCTGTTTTTACCTTGTCTGCGGAATGATCCTGTCCAAATGCACTTGAGACACTCCCTATAGAAAACATTACAAGAATGGCAAAAGTAAGTATTAAACTAAACTTCACCTTTTTTTGAAACTCCTTTCTTGAGCACATTTTTCATCCTCCTAATTTAGACTTTTCCTTTCAGTGAGATTGGGGCATAAGCTTTTCCCGTACCACTAAAGTATTTTGAAAAGAATTCATAATAATTTAATCTTAAAGACTGAAGACCTGCAATTAGACCTTCAAGTACAATAACCAAAATATTTCCTGCCAGCAGAATCAAATATGACCAAATATTAAAGCTGCCATCGCTGGTTACTATTTTTGCAATTTGATCAAAAGCCACCATAAGACTTACGTGGGCAATACCAAGCCCGGCAATACGCATAAAAGAAAGTGTATTGGCAAGATAACCGGAAAAAATTTCAAGCATCTCTGTAACCCACTCCATTCCAAAACCAATGAGTGTTCCAATCGTGAATTTCTTTGCATGACCTTTTTTATTATGCAGATAGAATTCAATCGGAGGCTTAAGCATAAGAAGTATGGCAGGAATTCCAATAAGTATAAAAATCAAATTGCCATCAGGAAGCTCTTTATAATTTCTTTTAACAAAATAGAAAGCTATATAAACTCCTGCTGCATAGATCCAGGAACCTAAAATACCTCCCTTGTCCAAAAAAAGCCTAAACCAGTTTCTTTTTGATATACAGTTGATCCAGTTAAGAACAAAACCTAAACCTAATACTGCAATACCAAAATATATTGCAATCATAAGCACATCATTGATGCTTTTAACAACTCCACTGCCCGGATGACCCACAACAATACCATGGTAATCAAACCACAATGGTCTATACCATCCATATCCAAAGTACGAACCAAAAAGAACACCTGTTACCATTGCAGCACAGCTACACCATATCATAAGCTGGCATATTTTATTTATGCTCTCCTTGCCCGGATCTTTGCGGGTAATAAAAACACCAAGGATACCTAAAATAAAAATAACAAATCCATGCCCCACATCTCCAAACATTAGACCAAACATTATTAAATAAGCTATTGCAACAAGAGGAGTTGGATCAACAGTTCCATATTCTGGTATTGAATAGTTCTTTACAAGCATTTCAAAGGGAGATAAAAATTTTGGATTTTTTAATTTTACAGGAACTTCTGGTATTAATTTTTTTTCCTTTCTAATATCTTTTGGATCGCTCCACTCAAGATAGCATCTGCTTTTAGTAACCGAGATTATTTCTGACTCAAGAGCTTTCTTTTTAGAAGCAGGAAGCCAACCTGAAAAAATCATTGTTTTAGAAGTTTTACTATAAAGGATTGTATTCTGTAAAAAAGTTCATTCATTCTCAGATTTGCCCACAACTCGCCAAGAATCTCTTTCCTTGACATTACTATCTGTTTTGCAGAATCATTTATTTTTTCCTGTTTTTCTTTTAAATCAATTATTTTTGTATCGATTTCAGATACAGCTTTTATGCCAAGGTTGGTAAAATCGCCAGAAAAATCCATATCTTTCCATTCAAATTTCCTGAGAATTTTTCCAACACGTTCAAAATCTCTTTTCATTGTAATAAGAAGAGTAGTTTCTGTTTTGCTTTCTTCCCCAAGCTTGATCTGAATAGAAGGGATAGGCGCCAGTTCAGAAACAAATTCTATTTCTTTTTCAACAGGAATGGTCCCTACCTTTATAGATAAAAACATATATCTTTCTGTTAAATCTATATTTTCAAGACCTGAAAAAAGATCAAGCTGCCGTCTTATCTCTTCGAGCTTATGAATTTCCTGCTGAAAATTTTTCTGCTTGTTTCTTATTTTTTGGATATCAACAGCTAATTCATCAAGAACGCTGTTAGATTCTTCTATATTAACATAAGTAAGTTTTGAAACATCAAGTTCTTTTATATCTGTGGAAGTGTGATTAATAATATTAAAAAAAGTTTCTATTCTTTTTCTTGTCTCTGATATTTTTGTTTGCGAAACCTTAGGCGAAGCATTAGTAACATGACTTCCTATATCATCAGAGACATCAGTGACTTTTATAAAATGCAGAACACCTTCTTTCAAAAGTTCTTTGGTTACACTATCAACATCTTCATCAAGAACTACTGCTGTAAGATGGCACATTTTTGTTGTAAACATAATCATATTACACTCTTAATTCTTTCTTCTTCAATGCTATAATATTTTGCATTTAAAATTGTCATAATCTTTTGTATTTCATTTTTTTTCAAAGCAAAATAGGCCATTACAATTCCAATAGAGAAAGGATATCCACCTTTCATTTTTCTTACTTCATAGAGAATTATCTGATCAAGAAGCCTGTTCAGAAATACAAGCTTGGACTCGCTGCCAAAACTTTGCATAGCAAACATATAAGAAAGAGATATGTATTTTTTATTTATAAAATCCTTTAGGATTTCAGTTGGATCATCAGAAGAAAAAATCTGCTCAAGCACTTTTTTATCAAAAAAGTTACCGCGTGGAACTATATTTGTAAGAGCTTCTTCCATAGTCATTTTATAGAAATCACGAAATCTTGTAAGCCATGAAATGTTTTCGATATCAACTTCAACGCCGATCATCCGTTTGACAATAGAAAAATCCATACTGTCGAGTTTTTTTGCTTTTTCATAAAGCTGTCCATAAAAATATCTATCAAGAGCTACTTCAATATGAAAAAGTACCCTTCCTGAGTCAAGTTGGGAAGAATTATCTTTTATAATTGTTGCATAAGGAGTCTTTGCAAGTATTTCAATAATAGCTTCTACTGAATCAACATTTATGATCTGGTCAACATGAAGATCATAATGTATTTTTTCTCTATAAAGATATCCGGTATAAGGTTCAATGTTTCTTTTCCTGATAACTCTGTCAAACCATAATCTTAAAGCAGCTTTTAAATTCTCAATTTCATATTTGCGCGTAAGCCCTATTACAAATTCACGGGCATTTGCTGAAACAAATTTTTCAATATCTTTGTAGGTTTCTACTTCTTTTTTATAGAGTTCAAGCTCTGCAAGTTTTAGATCGCCAGTTGCAGTGTAGACTTCTTCGAGCATTTGAAAAGAAGTATTATGAAGGATCTTCATTGCTTCATGAAGAGATCTTGCTTTTATCATCTGATCAAAATGGTCTTCGCCAAGTATCTTACTTATTCGGGCCCTGAGTTTGGCATTAATAAAAGCATACTTTTTTAATCTTTCCTGACCCAGCATATATTTCTCTCAGATTATTCTTTTTCGTATTCGGGCTTAACCAGCATCTCAACAATAGCGCCAGCTACTTTATCTGCCTGTTCATAACTTTTTTCAAGAAAAGCTGAATTTTCATCTTCAGCATCTTTAATAGCTTTAGCCAGATCACTTTCTGCCTGTTGTTTTGCTGTTGCTACAGAATCCTGAATCTTTTTCTGAGATTCTTCTTTTGCTAAAACTATTGCCTGATTATATGCAGACTCTGCATTTGAAATAATTTCTACTGCTTTTTCCCTGGCCTGCTGAACAATTTTTTCAGATTCTTTTTCTGCTTTAATAATCTCATCAAGAACTATTTTCTGCATTTTTTTACTCTTAAAGGTTTTTTATTCCCCGTAGGTGGGGCTTTGTCTCCCCTAAATGCGGGGTTTTAGTCTCCCTCCGAAGGCGGGATTTTTATCAGTTTTTATCAATATGTAACTAAGAACAATATTAGTCAATAGATAATTCTTTTTAAACAAATCCTTTTTTAAATTATTTGCCAAAAAAACAGGGATTGCCCCAATGCGCAGCAAAGGATTTTCTATATTGAAAATGAAATATGTTTGTTTTATAGTCTATTTTAGATGAAAAAAATTGAAACAGGCAAATTATTAATAGTAAAAAATATTGCTGCCAACCTTGCTTATCTTAAAATCAAAATTGAGGGAAATGGAGAAAATTATGCTCCTGGCAATTTTGTAACAATTCTTCCCCCTATTTCTTCGGGCAGATATTTAAGAAGGCCTTTTTCTGTAGCAGGAAATTCAGATGGATCTATCGAGCTTATTATAAAAAACATAGGGTCTGTTACAGAAAGTCTGATTTCCCTTACAGAAGGAACAGAGCTTGAATTATTGGGACCTCTTGGCAACAGCTACCAAATTCCTGAGAATATAAAAAAGCTCTGGATGATTGGCGGCGGAACCGGAATAGCATCGATACTTTTTTTAAACTCCCTGCGCTCAGGCAATAGCGCATATATGGATAAAGTATTATGGGCAGGAAAAACAAAAGAAGCGCTCCCTTCTATGGAGTTGTTTACGCCGCAATCAGAGATATTCAGAAAAAACATAGCTATTGCAACTGATGATGGTTCTGCGGGAGAAAAAGGGAGAGCTCCGGAGATCCTGATGCAATGGCTTGAAAAAGAGAACAATCCTGATGGCATTGTTTCATGCGGACCGCGAGAAATGATGAAGGAAATAAATAAAATAGCAGACAAGAGAGGTATTCCTGCATGGCTTTCCATGGAGGAATTTGTGGCATGCGGTTCAGGAGCATGTGCAGGATGTGTTGTTCCAAGCCCTTATGGAAGCAGATGTTCCTCAAGCTTTCTTAAAGTTTGTACCGATGGGCCTGTTTTTAAAAGCAGCGAGGTAATTCTTTGACAGAGCCTAAAAAGGAAATTAAAGCGCAGCTTTACACAAGAATTGGCAATCTCATGCTCGACAACCCCTTCATAGCTGCAAGCGGTACTTGCGGCTATGGCACAGAGTATTCAGATATAGTGCCTCCAGAAAAATGGGGGGCAATGGTTTTAAAAACAATAACAGTAAAACAGAGAGATGGAAATAAACCTCCAAGATGCTGTGAGACAGATTCTGGAATGTTAAATTCAATTGGGCTTGCAAATTGCGGCATAGCGCAGTTTTTAAAAGAAAAGCTTCCTGATTTTATAAAAAAATTCCCCAATGCAAAACCTGTTGTCAGTATAGCTGGGGAAACCACAGAGGAGTTTGTCCTTTTAGCAGGAAAACTTGCAGAACACAAGGGAATAAGCGCAATAGAACTTAACTTTTCATGCCCTAATGTTTCAAAAGGGGGGATCCATTTTGGAGCAGACACTTCCTCTAGCCAGGAAGCTGTTAAGGAATGCAGGAAAACCACGCAGATCCCTCTTTGGGTAAAGATAAGCCCTGCAGCACCAGACCCTGTAAAGATAGCATCGATCTGTATGGAATCAGGAGCAGATGCAATTGTTGCCTCCAATACTGTTCCTGGAATGGTTATAGATATATGGAAAGAAAAACCTGTTCTTGGAAATACCACAGGAGGGCTTTCTGGCCCTGCAATTTTTCCAATATCACTTAGGGTTGCTTATCTTATTGCAAAATCAATTCCGGGAATTACACTTATAGGGTGCGGTGGAGTCAGCAACGCTGAAAAAGCAATACAATTTATTCTTGCAGGATGCAGCGCTGTTGAAATTGGTACAGCGGTTTTCAGATCTCCGGATATCCTTTATAAATTTATGGAAGAAATAAAATCATATATGGAAAAAATGGGGTATAGCAAAATTAGTGATTTTAAAGGAAAGGCTTTGTAGATTGCTCTTAGCTCTTCAAGATCCTTTGCGCACCATAAGCACACTCAGTTTGGCTGTGTAAAGAGTTCAACAGGGACATTACTCCCTGCGCTGGCTTTCACCAGCATGGTTACTGTTTTTTATAAATCATATTATCTTTAAAAAATAGCAGTTTACCAGACTCTGCTTTAAACAAATAATAAGTATCATCCATTTTAATATATTTATCTTTAAGCTCAAAAGGAACAACAGTTGTATCTTGCAACTTCTCATCTTCATACACTGTTGTAGTTACTGTATTGTTATTGTCAAATAATAATTCCACTGTCATTCCGTCATCTTTTTTTGCAGACCATTTTCCAATCAACATATCTTTTGTAAAAAGAGGTGATTCTTTTTTTCTTTTAAGCATGATCATATCAGATCCGCCTAAAAGTAATAATCTATTATCGATCAACAGATAATTATAAATGTCATTATCAATAACTATCAAATCCCCAATTATTCCAAAATTGACTTTTTCTTCTTCAAATATATCAGAATCATCATCACAACTATTTTGATAAATTCTGGCTGTTACAGTATCTTTTTCAAAAGTCATTTCCAGAAGTTCATCATATACTATAGTTTCCCATTTTCCTAAAATATTTTTTTCTTCGGAATATACTCCAAAAATCAAAATTGTAAAAAGAATAATTATCAATAATTGTTTTCTCATATTTTTCACCTTTCAGATGTTATAGCCCCTCTGCGAGCATAACTGCTTTGCACTAAAGCAAAGGAGTATGCCACGCAATCCGATAAAAAAGATAAGCTATATTTTACCAAAAATAACAGATGAATTATGTCCACCAAAACCAAATGAGTTTGAGAGAACAATTTTTATATCTTTTTCAACAACATCTGTATTGATGGATTTAAGTTTTATTTCAGGATCAAGGTTAAATAAATTTATATTTGCAGGAATTTTTCCGTTCTTAATTGCCATTATGGAAATTATCCCTTCAACTGCTGCAGCAGCTCCCAATAAATGTCCATGTATTGATTTTGTGCTGCCAATACAAACATTATCTTCACCTTTTGTCAAAAGTTTTAAAATCGCTTTAGACTCTGCAATATCGCCAACAGGTGTTGATGTTCCATGAGCATTTATATAATCAATTTTTCCTACATCAATATTTCCCATCTCAACAGCCATTTTCATTGAAGCATAAGCACCATTGCCTTCAGGGTCTGGTGCAACAAGGTCATAAGAATCTGCGCTTAATCCTGTTGAGAGAAGTTCGCAAAATATATTTGCTCCTCTCTTTTTTGCATGTTCATAATCTTCAAGACACAGTATTCCGCTCCCCTCTCCCATAACAAATCCATCTCTATCTTTATCAAAAGGACGGGATGCTGTTTCCGGTGAATCGTTTCTTGTAGAGAGAGCATGCATATTTGCAAAACCACCTAAAGCAAGTTCTGTCATTGTAGCTTCTGTAGCGCCGGCAAACATGACATCTGCCATTCCTGCTTTTATCATAAGACTTGATGTAATAAATGCATGGTTTGCAGAAGCGCATGCTGTTTGAACACTTAAGTTAGGTCCTTTTAATCCATAGATCATGCTTAAATAACCTGAAGCAATATTTCCTATTGATAATGGAATATAAAAAGGGCTTATTCTTCTTGGTCCTTTTGTTGCAAGTGCAACAGAGTTTTCAAACTGGGTGCTAAGTCCACCAATACCTGTTCCCACCATTACCCCTATTCTGTAAGGGTCATCAATTTTAACCCCTGATGATTCCCATGCTTCTTTCATAGCTGCGATAGCATAGTGGCAAAATGGATCCATTCTTTTCGCTATTTTAAGCTGATCCTCTGTACAATATTGTTTATAATCAAAATCTTTTATTTCTGCGGCAATCTGGCAAGGCAAATTGGAAGTATCAAATCTAGTAATTTTACCAATAACAGATCTCTTTTCAAGAACCTTACTCCATGTATCAGCAACATTTTTTCCAAGAGGATTTACAGTTCCCATTCCTGTAATAACAACTCTTTTTCCCATATATAACACCTTCCTTTTATATATTTTCTGCACGAAAAATTATCACAATATAAATAATATATCTTTCGATTTTATCCATTTTTTTTGTGCAATTGTCTGATTTAAATATTTATGAAATAATATATTTATATGAAACTTTTATTTTTTATCAGAAATATTAAAATAAATGAGAAAGACAGGACAAATATAACAAAACATTCTCATGAATTCCATGAATTACTATTTTGTACTGAAAGCAATTCAGGAAAAATCAAGGTAGGCGATTTGTTGTTTTATCCGGCAGGGCAGAAACATGCCATAAGCTATGAAACAGGAAAATCGATTTTTTTTTATCAGCTCTATTTTTCGGAAGAGCTCTTTTCCACTTCTGTTAATATTGAAAAAGAAGCTCTTTTTATTCTTGGACAGCTAAAACTCTATGTCAAAAAAAGGAATCAGGAGATACATCTTTCAAGGATCGGATGCGAAAGAATAAGCAAACTTTTTGAAAATATGCGCTGGGAATTTACAAAAAGATACAGGGGTTATTCCTGGACAATCAGATTTAAGCTTATTGAACTTTTGGTAACAGTTATTAGAGACAGAGAATTTAAACTTCCGATCAGGGGAGAAATGGGCAAACCCTTTTCAAACAGCCACATTCAGGATGTACTTATATATCTTGAAACTGATTATATGAATGAAATTACCATATATAATATATTGCAGTTTTGCCCATTGAGCAGGAGCCACTTTCATGCTTTATTCAAACAGGAAACAGGAAAAACATTTATTGAATATTTAAATAACTTGCGGTGCGAAAAAGCTGCAGAACTTCTTATTACTACAAATGATACGGTTCTTGATATTGCCCTTAAATCCGGATTCAATAATTTCAGCCATTTTTGCCACACCTTTAAACAGATAAAAGGAATATCCCCAAAGAAGTACAAGCGAAGCTGCATCCCGGAGCTTTAAGTACAGGTTTATCGGTCAACGAGCGAGGGTCGCGGATGAGTTTACTCATACATGATTGAGCGAGGCAGACCGACAAAACTGGTCTGCGTAGCAGATCAGTTTTACTTTCGTTCCATAGCATCATCCGGGATAAGCGAAGCTGTATCCAGGAGATTTAAGCACAGATTTGCTTTTGTTCTATAGAGTCATCCGGGACAAGAAAAGTGTATTGCCCCAACTTGCTTCAGGGAATTAGGTGTGGTATGTTATCTAAAATGGTATTAACGAGCAATGTAAACCTGTTTTACCTTGGTTTTTTTGGCATGTTTCGCTTGGAAATGTATGAATAAATTCATCCATTTCATTCTCTCGTTGACCGATAAAATTAGTATAAAACTGTTGTATTGTTTTTTTGTTTTGTGGAGAATTTTATAAATGGATTTGCAAGTCTTAAGGCAAAAATTAATAAATATATTTTCAAAAATAAGTAAAAGAAAAAACTGGAAAATCTATACTGTTTTATTTATTTTTACTTTTTTTATATTCCTGATAATAACAACACAGTATGCTGAAAGCCGCCAGAATTCTATCTATGGAAAAAATAACGCTTATGATATCTCTCTGCCAGAATACAACAGATATGAAAAAGAGATCGTAATAAAGCAGGGAGAAACAATTGCTTCAATTCTTTATGATATGGGAGTCCCAAATAGCTATTCAAAAGCAATAATAGAAAGTCTTTCCCCTTTTTATAATCTTAAAAAACTTCAGCCAGGCAAAAAAATAAAATTCATTATTTTTAAAGAAGGAGAACAGGCAACTCCATTTATAGAACTTCTTAAAATCGAAAAATCACCAGGCATAGAAGCAAGAGTATGTTATAAAGATGGTTCATATGAAACAAAACTGGTTGAAGTAAAAACAATTCCTATCTACTTTGCAAAACATGGAATTATAGAAAATACTCTTTATAGTGATGCTCTAAAAGCAGGTATCCCTGATTCTGCTATTATGGAAATGTTTCAGCTTTTTTCATTTGATGTTGATTTTCAGAGAGATATATATAGAGGCAACAAGTTTAAAATGTTTTTTAAAAATATAATCAATCTGGATGGAGAAACTGTTTCAAAAGGCGATATTATTTTTGCAGAACTGGAGACTGCATGGAAAACCCATAAAATTTACTCTTTTACTGGCGATGATGGGAAAACAGATTATTTTAATGAAGAAGGACTTAGTATAAGGAAGACACTGCTTAAAACCCCAATCTATGGAGCAAGAATATCATCAGGATATGGCAACAGATCTCATCCAATTGAAGGCTACAACCATATGCACAGAGGACTTGATTTTGCAGCACCAAAAAATACCCCAATAATTGCATCTGGATCAGGCACTGTAGAACTCGCAGGATGGAATGGAGGATATGGAAATTGTATTATTATCCGTCATGCAAATGAATATAAAACACTTTATGCACACATGAATAGCTATGCAAATGGGGTTAGAAAAGGGAAGTATGTAAAACAGGGCGAAATAATAGGTTATGTAGGGACAACAGGTATTTCTACAGGAAACCATCTTCATTATGAGATCATTTTTAGAGGACAACAGATAAATCCTTCAACAATCAGAACACCTTCTGAAAAAAAGCTATCAAAAGAAGAACTTAGCCGTTTTTTTATAGAAGCAAAGAAAATTGATGAAGAATATGAAAATGCCATTAAAAAACTCTAAGCTGATTTTTGCCACTGATAGATTTACAGAATGATAAGTTAACCTGCAGGGTATACTGTTCAAAATCAATAAATTAAGATACTATACTTAAGTCATATTAAAAAATGAGGTTAGATTAATGGATTTCTGGGCAAAAAAAATTATTGGTCTTTTGTTGCTTACATTTGGAATAGTTATGTTTCTTGTTGAATATAAGGCGCTTCCACACAGGCCAAAAAATCCCCAAAAATGGGATGAACTTCATGCAAAATATTACAGACAAATAAAACTTTCAGGGAGAGTATCTCTCCTTTTAGGTTTGACTTTTATTTTAACAGGTGGATCTCTCTAAGATTCTTTTTTAATTAAGATAAATAATTTAATAACTATTATTCTTTTATTGGATATCCCTGCGCAAGTTCATCACTATAAGAAATACGTATATTTGTAACTTTTCCCTCAAAATATAGTGGCTTTCCTGCAAGCGGATAGTTTGCATCTACCTTTACCTTGTCTCCATTTACTTCAACAACTGTAAGTATATAGATAACATCCTTGATAGTTACCTCGAACTCCATTCCAGGTTCGATCTTTGAATTTTTATCATCTTTAAAATTTTCCAGAGGAAGGTCAAAAACCATTTTTTCATCTCTTAGGCCATACCCTTTTTCCGGTGGTATAGATACGGAAAAAGAATCTCCGACCTTTTTACCTTCCAAAACCTCTTCAAGCCCCTCTACAATATTTTTAAAACCATGAAGATATGTAAGTTTGCCATTTTTTTCGCTTGAGTCAATAATTTCGCCTTTTTCGTTTTTTAAAACATATTCGATTGTCACAACCATTTTTCTTGTTACCTGCAATTTATACCTCCATACAATGTGGGCTCTATCCTGCCAGCCTGTTAATTTGCAAAAATATTTTATTGAAATAAATTAAGTAAGGTATATTATTAAATATATTTTTCATATTCAATTGGAATAGAGCTATTTTTTGATTTTTCCTAAGGATAATTGGAATTTATCAGCAATCATACCCGGAGGTTGCTCATAATCAGGTAGATTACGGGATGCACATATTGGTTTTAACATGAATGGATCATATGTGGAATAAAAAATAGCTAAAAAGGAAAAACAGATGTCGAAATATTTTATAGGTATTGATATAGGTGGTACAAACACAAAAATCGGGATTGTTTCTGATAAAGGAAAAATAATTGAAAAAAGAAACATTGCAACATGGGATTTTCCAATCCCCCATTTATTTATAGAAGAATTAGAAAAAGCAATCAAAGATATATCACAGAAAAATAAAATAAAAATTACGGATATTGCGGGTATAGGTATAGGAGCTCCAAATGCAAATATGCATACATGCTCAATTGAAGCTCCTCCAAATCTTCCATGGAAAAATGGAATAAATTTAAAAGAGAGGCTTGATGATATTGCACCGGTTTGTGTTACAAATGATGCAAATGCAGCAGCTATTGGAGAAAAACTTTTTGGCTGCGCAAAATCTCTCACAGATTTTATTGTAGTTACACTGGGAACAGGAATCGGCGGTGGAATATTTTGTGATTCAAAACTCTTTAATGGGAAACATGGTTTTGCAGGAGAGATTGGGCATATAGTTGTTGAGCAAGGCGGAAGAAGTTGCAACTGCGGCAGAAAAGGG
>Ga0123353_10008843_pt1 | contig 13807 bp, 11 predicted proteins | sample TergutLab28metaG_3_FD_92763 | JGI IMG/M metagenome (GOLD analysis project Ga0123353, IMG submission 92763) | Labiotermes labralis P3 segment gut microbial communities from Petit-Saut dam, French Guiana - Lab288 P3 | ecosystem: Host-associated > Arthropoda: Insects > Digestive system > Gut ... | reverse complement strand
TATACGCATCAACTATAATTAAACATCATATGCCCTCCTTTTATTGGTGTTCCGTTCATGGATGCATCACACCGAAGTGAAAGTGGCACGTAAGAGCCAGAGGTCCGATTCTAACGTCAGATTAGGTTTCAGCATAGAGGGTATGAGCGGTGTCGGGCAGTCCATTATCAGCACTCCCGCCGTGACCTTCCACTTTCCCGTGTCGGAACCCACGAGCCTGCAGAGTGCCGACATGTTGCAGTTGATGTGGATGCCGAGCTTGACCTTGGGATAAGCGTCGACGTTCTTCAGGAATTTCGGTGAAGTAAGGCCCATGTAGACCGTTACGCCGAGGTAAAGATTGTCTGTAAGGACCTCTTTCGGTTTGAGGCCGTACGGGTTCTCAACATTCATGAGCAGAGCTTCGATCTCTCCGACAAGGTATTTCAGCCCTTCTTCGATAAATCCGGAACCGAGGAACAAGGAGACCCGCACTCCGGTACAGAGGGTAGAGGTCGCGTCGGTAATGTCAACGGATACGAATATTGCTGCCTCAACAAGACAAGAAGCCAGCATCCCGATCGCGGTGTCGATCGCGTCCCTGATGGCGACCTTGAAGAACTGTGCGAGATCGTCGGTGCTGTTGAGGGATTTCATCTTATTCATTGTTTTTACGGCCGAATTCTGCAATATTTTGATGATCTGCGCCTTGACCATCTCTCCGCCGAAGATCCCTCCGCAGTTGGTCGTGCCGGGGGTACCTTCCGCAAAGGTCCAGTCGAGAGCGGCATCGGCAACTCTCTGCCAGGTGCGGCTGTCGTTCGAAGAATCCTTCTTTGCGGGGGTCTTGTCCACCTCCGTTCCGTCGGGAGACTTCAGGGTCACGCTTTCACCCGCCGAAAGGAGTGATGAACCTGAATTGTTCAAAAACAGGCCGGGCAGGTAGATCACTTCTCTCTGCCCCGGGGACAACGACACGCCTCTGATCGTGAAGACCTTCGTCTTGGGGTCGGAACTTGCGGTCAGGGTGTAGCCGTCCAGATTTACGGTGGACTTCGTTGCGTTCAGGATCTCCACCCATTCGTTGTCCCTGTCATCCCCCGGAGGGTTAAGTTCGAACTCGTTGATCAGAATTCCCGTTTTGAACGGAATATTATACTTCAGGTCTATGCCGGCATCGATGGACGCCTTCAGGCCTGGCATCGGCAGAGGTATGTTCGACAGCATCGCGCCTATCCCGGGTATGTCGGAAAGCGTGAAATCCGCATGCTGGTACTGTACAAGGTCCGGAAGGATGATATCGAACTGCACTCCCTTCACATGCCCGCTGATGACAAGCAGGTGACCGGAGGATTTCATCAGCGGATCGATGTCAGCGGAAACGCTCCAGGTATTGCCCTCGATGGTTGCGTTGCCGGTGAACATAAGTTCCTTTGTCGTGCCGGTGCCTTTCTGTTTGATAGTGATCGAACCGGATACCGTAATATTATGGATGACACAGCTCAGGGTGACCGTCAGCAGCGTCTTGACGTTGCTTGCCAGCGTGGTCAATTTTGTTGTGAAGGTGAGGGTGAACCCCATAAAGGAAAATCCGACGGTCTGTTTTGACATATCGATGCCCACGATCCACTGAACGGCATCGACCGCCTTTTCCATGATATAATTGAAAAAGTGATCCAGTTTCTCTTCGATGAATCTGCCTAAGGCTGCAAGGGGCTCCATCAGTTTTTCGTACAGCTTTCCGATGATGGTCGCTACATACTTCGACAGTTCCAGCAGCGCCGAGCCCAATATCGAAAGGGCGTCCGTGATCATCGACACGACCTTGCGGAGAGGTTCCAGGATAGGTGAGAGAAGCTTAATCAGAGCGTTCCAGACATCGGCAAAAAGGTTGTTGCTCGGAGAATATCCTTTAACACCGACAAGCTCCCATCCGCTTGCTACGATTATCTTCAGTTCCATGCAGATATAGGAAGACCCTTTGAAGACCGAATCGGAAACGCCCATGGCAGATTCGAGCACACCGGAACTCTTCACGGTGTATTCGAGATGGTCCTCCACCACCACGGAGAAAGCGGTGGCGTAGGATGCTCCGGTGTTCTGGTTGAAGCCGACGTAGTGGACACAATCCGAAAGATTCTCGTTCGGCATTTTGACCCTGATCTTCGGCGACGATACCGACGAAACGGATAGTTTCTCGACCGAAGTGTTCCCTTCGGAATCGGTAAGCATAAAACAATCCGTCCCGGGCAGATCGATGAGCCCGCTGTATGCGTTGATGTTAGTGTTCTCGATCGCCTCTTCGCAAAGCGTCCGGATCCTCTCCGGGACGTCGATCGCAACATCGATGGCAAGAACTCCCATTTTAAAGATGGATGTGCAGAGCTCCTTGATCACGCCGGGTTTTCCCGCGGGAACGTCGGCGAGCGCCCTCAAACCGCCGAGGCAGCCGTCGACAGCATCATCGTACTGGCTCATTACGCTTTTTACACTTTCGCCGCCGAGGAGGATGTCGGCGATCCTGTTGATGTCCGCACCGTCGAAAGCGATGCCGCTGCCCTCAAGATATGAGGTCAGGGCTGACGTGACGGAGGATCGGACGTTGTTCCTGAAAGCGGCGGTGCCGTAGATCTTGTCGCTGTTCTCGGAGATGACCTTATAAATTGCCGAGCAGAACGGGTCGTAAATGCTCTGGTCCTGTATGGAACTGGTCATGATCCTGTCCACTTCCGAACTTCCGTTCCGGAGGGCCCTGTCGACCGCGTTGTAGACCGTCTCCATAAAAGTCTCGTCGTCGCCCGGGTTTATCGGTACTCTGATGGTCCCGAGCGCCTTTGATGTGCCAACACTTACTGCCGCAGTGTTGATGATGCTTCGTATCCACTCCCTGATCTCATTCGTGTTGGCCCTGTAATCGCTTTTGAAGTGCGATATCCCACCCCACGACATCAGGTCGACGGTAGGGTAGTCCGCGCGGACGGTCAGCGACGGTATCCTTATGTTCTTGCCACCGAGGGCGGCATCGATCTCGGAGGTCTGTATGAGGGCGGTCCTTCCGCTGAAAAGGTGCTTGTACATGTTGGCATCAATTCCTTTTTCGGCCATCACGCGTTCGATGTACGGTGCGGCGGAGAATTCATTCCTTCCGGTAAAGAACCCTTTCAAAGAATCCCATGCGTTCATAAGGACGTCTGCAAGCAGATCCAGGCAATCGATGTACAGATTACCGCAAAGATAATCGAACCACTGCAGTACCAGATCATCCATTATTGAAATGAGCGCCTGAGAATATACCGCCGAAAGATCGATCTCTATCATGCCGTCCTTTGATATGAGCAGGTCTGCGAGGTCTACCTGTTTCATGTTCGGATCGAGGCCGTCCCCGTTGCGGAAGACAAGCAGGCTGAGGACGTTCATCGAGCTTTCATATGCAGCCTTGACGTCATCGGCGGTCAATATCGATGTGGTGCCCATGCTCCCGTACTCCGCCAGCGCACCGTACCCGTTCAGTACCCTGTACTGGGCAAGAGAGGTGAGCTGGTGGGTCATCATCTGCGACAGCGCGGAACCGTCGCCTGCGATCATCAGATCGAACAGCGATCCCTGTTCGGCGACGAGAGGCAAAGCACACGTGCCGTCGGTCGAGATCTCCGTGGTCCTCATGACCGTTCCCGAGCCGGAAACGAAATTTGCGGTATAGTGGCCCGTCGCCTTCAGGTATGAAGGCATGAAACCGCCCGTGAAAATATCGGAGGAGGTCATTTTCAGTGATTCCGCTTCAAGTTCGAATTCGAAATCTCTCACGGAAACCGAAACACCTCGGTCCATTCTTGGGAAATTTTGTTTCATCCATTCGACGGACCGTTTTTTGAACATCTCCACCCTGTTCTCAAGCGGGCCTCCTTCGGGGTCCGTGCTGATCTTGAAGATCAACTCTCCCAATCCCCTCTCCACAAATGTCTCCGTCTCCACGATCGCTGTGTCAAGCGACCCCAGTTCCTTCACGATGTTGTCCGCGGTGTCGCCCATGTCCTTTGCCTGCGAGATCATCACTCCGTACGCAGAAGCAAGGATCAGAAGCACTGCCGCAATGGCAACGAACGGCATGCCGCCGTCCTTAGATCTTTTGAATCCGTTGATCGTTCTCTTCATAATTATTCCGTAACGATCATTTCGGCATGTCCAGATAAAGGTAGGAATTACAGTTATAAGGGTAGTACCGAAGGTCTCGTGCGCACACGCCTATGAGAAGTATTATAAATTCTAAGTAAGTCTAAGGCTCGGTAAAATGACTTCAACAATGCAGAATTATGCAGTTAAGAAGGGGCTTCCTAAAACGACAAAATCTGTCTGTCCGGAATGCGGAAAGATCCTTGAAGCGACCTTATTTGATGAGGGCGGCAAGGTCTTCATGGACAAGATCTGTCCGGAGCACGGGAAATTCTGTGATGTGTATTGGTCCGACACAGAACTCTTCCTCAGAGCGGAAGAGTTCGCCCACGACGGCATCGGACTTCGAAACCCCATGGACAAGACCCTGAAAGAAGGGGAGAATGTGCACGTGTACATCAGCGGCGAAAGAGTGGACATGCTCACATGCTCCGCGCTTGCGAATATTGACCTTACTAACAGATGCAACATGAACTGCCCGATTTGTTTTGCGAACGCAAACCAGCAAGGGTACGTCTACGAGCCGGACTATGAAACGATAGTAAAGATGCTGGACGCGCTCAGGGCGGAAGAGCCGATAAAATGTACCGCGGTACAGTTCTCCGGCGGAGAACCGACCATCCACCCGGAGTTCGTCAAGATAATTAAAGCGGCGAAGGACAGGGAGTTTGCTCAGGTACAGGCGGCAACCAACGGGATCGAGTTTGCCAGAAAGTACGATCTCCTGAAAGAAGCGTCCTTAGCGGGACTCAATACGATCTATCTTTCATTTGACGGACTGACCGACGATATCTACCTTCAGGCAAGGGACAGGAAGATGTTCAAGGTGAAACTTGACGTCCTTGAGAACTGCAGGAAGCTCAGAGAAGAGGTCGGAGTGTGCCCATCGATAGTCCTTGTTCCCACGATAGTCAAAGGGATGAACGACCACCAGATCGGCGATATGGCAAAGTTCGCCTTTGACAATTCCGATGTTGTACGCGGGATCAACTTCCAGCCGGTGGCATTCACCGGGAGGATGACAAAAGAAGAATTAGAAACGGGAAGATTCACTCTTCCCGATCTCGTCAAGGCATTCGAAGAGCAGACCGGATATACGAACAAGGACGATTGGTATCCTGTGCCCGTGGTGGCGCCGATATCCGACTTCGCGTCGATCATACTGAATCAGAACAAGGTCACGTTCACCACTCACCCTCACTGCGGCATAGCGACATATGTGTTCATGGACGATCAGGGAAAGGTCACGCCCTTCCCCAGGTTCATCAACGTGAAGGAGTTCACGGAAGGCCTCCAACAGATATCACTGAAGGCGGAGAAGGCAGTGTTCAAGAAGATGCAGGCGATGAAGCTTCTGAAGCTTCTGAACAACACCCTGATCGAAGAGAACCTCCCTGGAGGGATGACGAAAGGACAATTCATCAAAATGATGTCAAGCGTCATGAGCAAAAGGTCGAAGAAAGCTTTGGCTTCATTCTCATGGAAAGCGATGTTCTTCGGCGGAATGCACTTCCAGGACATGCACAATTATGATGTTGAAAGAGTGAGGCGCTGCGGCGTTCACTACATCACACCGGATTGTCAGGTCATCCCGTTCTGCGCTTACAACGGAGGGCCGGAGTACCGTAAGTGCATCGAGGACAAGTTCTCGGTGCCTTTGTCCGAGTGGAAAGAGAAGCACAGGAAAGAGGCCGCGGAGCTGGAGGCGGCATTGGTGGTCCCGGAGGACCAGAGGCCGGACTCGGTCTGAGGAGGGATCTGAATGATAGTAGATTTAGACAAGTGTTTTCATTGCGGAGGATGTGCTGGATCATGTCCGGTCAATGCGATATTCCTTAACGATTTCGTTCTGGAATTCAACAGCAAATGTACCAAATGCGGAAGATGCGTGAAGATCTGCCCGGTCCACGCACTGTCGATGGAGGGAAAGGCATGAAGTACGACTGCGATGTGGTCATAGTGGGAGGCGGCCCCGGCGGAAGCATGGCGGCAAAATTCTGTGCGAAAGGAGGCCTTAAGACCATCCTCATTGAAAAGAAAGCGGAGATCGGAGCGCCCCTGAGGTGCGCGGAAGGTGTCTCCAAGAAATGGCTGGAAGAGGTCGGTATAGAGCCGGACCCGGCGTGGATATGCGCCGACATGGTGGGCGCCGTGATAAGGTCTCCCAGCGGATACGAGTTCAAGCTTGATGAGAGCCATGCCGGATCGGAGGTCGGGTATGTTCTGGAAAGGCACCTTTTTGACAAGGCCCTCGCCAGGGACGCTGCCGAAGCGGGCGCGAAGATAATGATGCGCACCTCCTGCACGGACGTCATAAGAGAGAAAGGGAAGCTGGTAGGCATAAAGGCCAAATGTATGGGAGAAAACATCGAGATCCGCGCAAAAGCGATCGTCGCCGCCGACGGATACGAATCACAGGTCGGAAGGTGGGCCGGCATCGATACCAAACTGGACATGAACGACATCGATTCCTGCCTCCAGTACAGGATGGTAAATGCGGACATCGATCCGGAGTACTGTGAGTTCAACATCGGAACGTCGATAGCGCCCGGCGGATACCTATGGATATTCCCCAAGGGCAAAGGCGTCGCCAATGTTGGGATAGGTGTAATGGCAAAACTCTGCAAGGACGCAGAGCCGAAGAAGTATCTGGATAAGTTCATCGCGGAGGACCCGAGGTTCAAGAACAGCCAGCCCGTAGAGGTCGTTGCCGGGATGGTATCGACCTGTCCGGGACTCGACTGCGCCGTGGACGACAACATCATCCTGGTGGGCGATGCCGCAAGGATAATAGACCCGATAACCGGCGGCGGGATATGCCATGCATGCAGGACCGGCATGTACGCAGGCCTGGTCTTAACGGAATGCGCCAAGAAAGGAGACTTCTCCAAAAATGCGCTAATGCCGTACGAGAAGATGTGGCGCGACAGGATGGAGGACAAGCTTTACAGGAACTGGATGGCCAAAGAAAGGCTGGCGGAGCTTGACGATAATACCATCGATGAGCTTGTGAAACTGATCTCCGGATCGGACATCAAAGAGGTCAACGTCTATAACCTTCTCAAAGTGGTCAAAGAAAAGTTCCCGAAGGTTGTTGAAGGGTTCGAAGACCTCATTTAAAAACGTGGCGCAAGCCACTTTATTCTTTTATTGAAACGTTGACCCCTTCCACGCCGGTCTTTACCACGAACGGCATCCCGCCGCGTGAGGATATGGCCTCGCATACTTTGTTGGGTTGGTCTGTCAGTACTACCACGCTTCCGCCGCCGCCCGCACCTGTAAGTTTGGCGCCGTACGCATACGGAAGGGAAACATTGACAAGCTTGTTCAGTTCGTTCGACGACACACCCAGGATGGAGAGGAGCTTGTGGTCCTTTGTCATAAGCTCTCCCAGCTCCGTTACGTTGTTAGTCTGCAGGGCGACCATTCCGTCCCGGGTCAGCTGCCCGATCTCGTCGATGATGTCCGAAGCGAAGCGGTTGCTGTCCTTGTATTTCCTGACCTTTTCCACAAGGGGTCCGGTCGCCGCTCTTATCCCTGTATGGCCGATGACAAAGGTCATCTCGGGGACCTTGATCTTTGATATGTCCCAGGCATGCTCATTCTTGGTTATTTTCCAGAGGCGGTCGCTTTCGTCCGCGGGCATGTTCAGGGCTATTCCGTGGCCGTGAGCAGAGACGGAAGTGTCCATGGGGCTTCCCCTTCCCTGGCTGAAATACTCCGCTTCAAAAGCCTCTTCGGCGATATCCGCTTCATTCAGCGATCTGTTGCAGAGCGCCCGTATAGCTGCCGAGAATGCCACAGAGAGAGCGGCGGATGACCCCAGCCCGGAACCGGTGGGTATCTTGCTGTCCATCTGTACGGAAACGGGGATCATATCGTTCCTGCCCAAAATGTACTTGATGTGAGGATTGGCTCTGATGTCGGCGGCCTCGTTGTTGATCCTGAACTCGCTATCTTTTCTTACCCGCATGTTGAACCTGCGGTTTATGGCAAGAGCTATCGCCGGCTTGCCGTAAACCACCGCATGTTCGCCCAGTATGACGAATTTACCGGGAGCAGAGGCAGATATCTCGGTCATTCTGTCAAGCCGTATTTGGAGAGCGTTTCGATTATGGCGTCATTCGGAGTTCTTTTTTCGAGCAGGGGCTGAGGTATCTCCCACCACTTCTCTTCGAATTCCTCAAGCGCCATTTCGTACGTATCGTCGTCGGGGAAGTCCTCTCTCTTTATTCCCATAAGCGCCTGCTCCATTTCTTTGAACAGGTCCACTTTGTACTTCTTGTTCGTAAGAGAGGCTCCGACATACATGTCGAAGCAGAATGAGGCCTCCAGTCCAAGTTCGATCGGACTTGCGTCGAATATCAGGTCAAGTACGCTGCTCGCGGCCAAGCTGAAGATCATCTTACGCTTCGCTTCCTCGGGGAGGTCCATCTCATCTATTGTTTTGATCAATGCATCATACGCAAGATCGGCGAAAGCGGCCACTCTGCCCGGGTTCTTTTCATACAATTGTTTGTCAGCAAACTCCTCATCGGAGAGCTCTTCTTCATTCAGACCGAAAAGGTCTGCGTTCGGGTCGTCAAGATTGATCCTTTCCGCCATTTTATCCACTCTTTAGTTTTCCTATAACGTCTGCAAGTATATCCATACCTGCATTGATCTTCTTCTCATCCGCTGCGTATGAGAACCTCAGATGGCCTTCTCCGTACTTTCCGAAAGACGATCCCGGGGTACAAATGAGGCCGTTCCTTGCAAGCTCGTTCGCAAGGTCCTCCGACCTCATGTCAAAGCTGTATGAAGGGAAGGCGTAGAAAGAACCTTTGGGAGGCATCATCTGCATGCCGTCTATCTCGTTGATACGCTTTGAGATAAGGTCCCTTCTGGCTCTGAATATCTTCCTGGCGTTCTCAAGGTAGTTCTCCATCACCGGCAGTGCTTTCAATATTCCGTACTGCGCCGGCATATTCGGGCTGGCACAGACGTGGTACTGCATCTTTATCAGATCGTTCATAAGCTCCTTATTCGAAAAGACGGCGCCCATTCTCCAGCCGGTGACCGCCATCATCTTGGAGAAGCCGTTGACCACCACCGCCCTATCCAAGTGGTCCATGAAAGAATAATGCTCCCCCTCGTAGATGTAAGCGTCGTAGACCTCGTCCGAGAGTATCGTCAGGTCGTGGTCCTCCGCCAGGTCCAGGATCGCTTTGTGAGTGGCTTTGTCAAGCACTCCCCCGGTCGGATTTGACGGGCTGTTCACGACCACCATCTTTGTCTTCTTTGTGATAAGGTTCTTCATATCCTCTATGTCAGGAAGGAAGTTCCCTTCCGTGACCCGATACTCCAGAGGCTTGCCGCCGGCAAGTATGGTGTGAGGATAGTAGATCACGAAGCCCGGGCTCGGGACCAGAACCTCATCCCCGGGATCGATGAAAGCCTGCGTTACTTCAAGAAGTGCCGAAGATCCGCTGGGCGTTATCATCACGTTATCGCCGGTGATACTGCCGTACCTCGAGAACCACTCGGCGACCGCTTTCCTTAACTCCATGATACCGGCCGTCGGCCCGTATTTGTTCAGCCCGCCGGACGCCGCTTCATTCATTCCGCTGATGGCCTCCTTCGGAGGATCGAGGTCCGGCTCTCCCAGACCGAGGTTGATGGAGTTCGGGCCGGCAAGGTCGAACATCTTTCTAATGCCTGACATTGGGACGGACCCAAGCCTCTTTGATACGTTCATGAGGGGTCATCGACCGCATATTATATTGATTTTTTTTTTGGGCATTATTATTAACCCTCTGCGCTATATATGGTCATGGTCAATGTAGACTCGTCCCTATGGACGGTCCTGAACGTTGTAGGAATGATCCTGCTGGCAGCGGGTGCATTATCCATAATGTTGGTCATGCAACCTCAGACGGACATATCGGCGGCGTATATTGCTGCGGGAGCAGTGCTCATTACAATCTCATCCTTATTCATCAGTTTAGACGGCCGGAAACTCAGAAAAGAAGATGAGGAATACCGGAGGTTCGAGAAGATAAGGGACGATGCGCGCATGGTCCCGAATGACCTTAAAGAAGGCTATTTGATAGATTATTCCGCGGCAAATCCGGACGACGCGATCAGCTACAGGAATAACGGGCCGGAACAAACTCACGAAGAGATCTCCGAGGACCAATCCGACGACGATGTTCTGATAATATATTCTAACTGAGGCACCACATGTCAGCAAAGAAGGCTTTGAACGGAGATATGCTGTATCTTATCTTTGACACCGCGAACATGCACAGGTGGAACGATCACCTCACGACGGTCGACCTTACGGAGCTGGACAAACAGGCCCACAAAGCGGCCATCGCATGGGTGCTCGGGAAGTACGAGGAGACGGAGACGGATGCCAGGCTCGACTGGACCAAGATAATCGAACATTCTCTGTTCTCCTTTATCCAGCGGAGCGTTATGACCGACCTGAAACCTCAGGTCTTTCACAGGATAATTTCCGAAAGGGCGGAAGAGGTGAACAGATATGTGGTCAAATGTTTTGATGAGAACGTGCCGAATGCCGACCCGGAGTTCAGGTCCAGGCTTGTGGAATATCTCTCATCGGAAAAAAGGTCAAAAGAGGATGATATCGTCAGAGCGGCCCACTATCTTGCCACAAGGTGGGAGTTCAAGACCATTTATGACGCGAACCGTTCCATGTACGGGATAGAGAACACAAAAAAGGAGATCGAAGAGCAGATCCTGCAGCACAAGGACCTGGTAGGGGTCAGAAAGCAGGTGGATGACAGCAACACCTTCGATTTCATCGATCTTATAGGACAGCTCAGGTTCCAGCAGAGGTGGGCAAGGACCCCGAGGATACCAAAGACCACAGTTCTCGGCCACTCTCTGGTAGTGGCGGACATGATATTCCTTAACGATCTTGACAGAAAAGCGGACAGTCGGCAGATCTACAACAATTTTTACACTGCGTTATTCCACGACCTCCCGGAGGTGCTTACCAAGGACGTCATCAGTCCGATCAAGGCGAACGTCGACGGTCTGGCACATTTGCTGGAATCGTATGAGAAAGAGCTCATCCGATCCAAGATAATGCCGCTTATCCCGAGTTCATGGCACAGGGAGATCGAGTTCATGGTCTACGATCCTTTCACAGACGTCGATGACGGCGAAGTCGGAAAAAGGACAGGCAGGGACATCAAGTCCTGTGACCTTATGGCCGCATATCTGGAAGCAAAGGCCTCAAGGTGGTACGGCACGTCCTCCAGCACTCTGATCGAAGGAGAGGCGGAGCTGAGGAAAAAGCTCGAGAGCAGTGCCGCCGGCATCGGAGCGAAAGAACTCATCGAGCGTTTGGATATCATACTGAGCTGATCATCCGATGGTTTCCTGCCCCATCATATATTTTCTGAGAACTTCCGGAACAGTGACAGTACCGTCCTTGTTCTGATAGTTCTCGAGGATAGCGACCATTGTCCTCGGCAGAGCAAGCCCGGAACCGTTCAGAGTGTGGATGAACTCGCTCTTGAGATGAGGCTCCGGCCTGAATTTGATGCGCGCCCGCCTAGCCTGAAAATCAGTGAAGTTCGAGCACGAAGAGGCCTCAAGCCAAGCGTCGTTGGCGGGGGCATGAAGTTCTATGTCATAGCACTTGGAGCATGAGAAGCTCATGTCCCCTGTGCAAAGCAGCAGGACGCGGTACGGAAGTCCCAGCGCGACCACCAATTCTTCGGCATCTTTCCTCAGCGCCTCCAGGACATCATAGGATGTGTCAGGGTGGACGAATCTTACCATCTCCACTTTATTGAATTCGTGGACCCTGATGATACCTTTTGTGTCGGCATGTTTCCCGACCTCTCTTCTGAAAGATGGGAGGTATGCCGTATACAGTATCGGCAGCTGTTCTTTCTCAAAGATCTCGTCCATGAAAAGATTTGTTATCGGAACTTCGGCAGTCGGATTGAGGAACATCTCATCTTTTTCAATGTAGTACATGTCCTCTTTCAGGTTGGGGTACTGCCCTGTGCCGGTAAGAGCGGCTTTGTTCACCACGATCGGGGGGAACACTTCGGTGTAGCCCTGTTCCCTGTGCTTGTCAAGGAAGAAATTTATCAGCGCTCTTTCCAAACGCGCGCCGTCCCCCTTCAGGCAGTAGAATCCGCTGCCCGCTACCTTTACGCCTCTGTCGAAGTCAATGATATCCAAGGCTTCGGCAATTTCCCAGTGCTGCTTCGGAGTGAAGTCGAACTTCTTTTTTTCTCCCCGCTCGAAGACGATCACATTCTCCGTGCTGTCCTTTCCTATCGGGACGGCGGGGTGGGGTATGTTGGGGATGTTCAGTATGCAGTCCTCTCTTATCAGTTCCAGCTCGGCCATTCTTGCGTCGTTGTTCTTTATTTTTTCGGCGACATCGCGCATCTCAAGGACCTTGGCCTCTTTCTCATCGCCCTTTCCCATTTTGGAGATCTGTACGGATACCTCATTCCTTACTTTTCTCAGACGGTTGTTCTCGTCGGTCAGCGACCTCCATTCCGAATCCGCCGAAAGGAACCTGTCAAGTATATCTGTATCTTTGTTCCGGTCCGCAAGCATCTGCCTGATCGTCTCCGGCTGTGTCCTTATGATATTGACATCGAGCATTCTCTTCCCTCAGAACTTCTTCTGGCTAAGCGAGGTCCAGGTTCGTTTATCTGTAAGCACGACAACTCCCCCCCTGACATCCACTATGACGGAATTCGTGGATGAGGCAAGCTCTTCGGCGACGTCCTTGGGTTCGATATCCACAGTGTTCAGTATCTTCACTTTGATCAGGCGGGCCTTCTTCAGCTGAGCCGTGATCTCGTTCAGTACACCTTCGTCTATCCCTTCTTTTCCCACATGGACTGTGGGGCTGAGATCGTTGGCACGTCTCATCAATTCTTTTTTCGCTTCCTTTTCCGTCATTTTCTCTTCTCCTTCAAATAGGGCATCCTTTTCAGCCTGCCGCAGCACTGGCACGTTGTCACGATCTTCCCGCCCGTAAGCCTTACGGTGCAGTTGGTCCCGGGAACAAGAGGCAGCATGCATCCCTTGCAGTATCTGAATCCGGCAGGCATTTTCACTTTGGTCTTCTTACCGATCTTTCCTGCCAGCGAGACATATCTCTTCGCCAGGTCATCCCTGCCCTCGGCCAAGGCATCCTTCGACAGCTCGGTGAGTATCGAGATGCGCTCCTCACCTATGCCGATGACCGCATTCTTGGAGATACGCCTTTTTGACATGTTCCCTGAAGTTAGTTATGATACTGATATAAAGTTTATCGCCCGTTCAACGTATCCGGAAGCGTCGGAACAGCTCGCACGGATACCCCGTGCATGCGGCAGGTCATGGCCCCCGGAACAGAAAAACCGCGGAGCCGAATTATCCAAAGATAGGCATCCGCCGGCAAAACCCGATGTTTGCTTATAACCTACACGCTGCGCCGCGCCTTGTAACTAATAATACAGCAACAGTCTTTAAATAGAAATTCGAGATTGTCGCATTATTATATTGCACAGGTGGAGCAAATGGTTAGAAAGCCCGCATCGATGTACAGAAGGATCACAGGACAAGCGTATACACGCAGAGAATACATGGGAGGAGTACCCGCAAGCAGGTTGTCCCAATTTGACATGGG
>Ga0123353_10008842_pt1 | contig 13808 bp, 7 predicted proteins | sample TergutLab28metaG_3_FD_92763 | JGI IMG/M metagenome (GOLD analysis project Ga0123353, IMG submission 92763) | Labiotermes labralis P3 segment gut microbial communities from Petit-Saut dam, French Guiana - Lab288 P3 | ecosystem: Host-associated > Arthropoda: Insects > Digestive system > Gut ... | reverse complement strand
ATTTTTCATTGACACAAAATCTTTCTGATCGCACTATGGCCCTGGGGTTGACTTAGCCTCTAACAGAAATGAGTACCAGGAGTATTTGCTAGGGGTAAAGGCGGCTGGTGCATAAGACTGACAACCTACCACCATCCTGTGCCGCTCTCATGAAATCTGGGAGCCTTAACCTCGTGGAACCATCTCGGCCTGTCCAGGCCTGTAATGGGACTGCTTTACTTTTGCTTTTGTTGACTAATAAAAACATTAATACAAATTCCAAGAAATCGGAATGGGTGACTCAGTTCCCTTATATACTGTAATTTCTTCAAAATATCTCTGTCTGTGCTTAGTACTTACCAAGACACTGGCCTTCATGCTGATGATATCCTGGCTCACACAGACAACGATAAGATCCCACTGTATTGAGACATTTTCCATTGCATAACCCATACTCTGAGCATTCATCTGTATCTGCATCAAACATTTAAATTGTTTTCAACCGTTTAATTTGCGAATATTAAACTGAGTGACAGTATGTGAACTGAATGTGTAATATGGCTCAGGGACTACAAAAATATTTTGCTATGAGTACTGGAATACACTAATTTGTATAATGTGATTAACATGTATAGAAGTGTAATGTTTCTTGTATTTGAGACAAACAATCAATAAGCAGAAGAATATTACATACTTACACTTAGGCACAAATGAGTTTGAGAAGGGTCACTGTGCTACAGTGAAGATGGTAAAGAATGAGAGCAGTGATCTACATGCAGATTTCCGTAAATTTATTAATGTGTGGAATTATGCCTAAAGCAGGAAGATTCCTCCTTATAAGGAATATTTTTCAATTACTAATGTTTGTGTTCTTCAAGATAAGTTCAGTAAAACAAATTATATCAAAGTATAAATTCAGTATGTCTGAGTTATTTTAAGAATGTGAACTCATGACACTCATTACCACAAGCTGCCAGCTCTCATTCTTCTTCTCAGTTGTTCAGTATTTGCTGTTTACAAAATCTTAATTCAGATTTATTTACAATTAAACTAACTGCATTTTATCTTGTTTCTTAACCTGCTAGTTCTAATGAATATGAATCTTACCTACACAGACACCACCCTGCAGATGATATCCTTGCTCACAATGGCAGTAGAAAGATCCCACTGTGTTCACACACTGTCCATCACACACCCCTGTCCTGCACTCATCAATATCTAATTAGAGAGATAGAAGGACACAAGCTGTTTTTATTAATTGGACCAATATTGTACTTTTAAAATTTTAATTAGAAGTTAGAATATAGATTGAGTGTATTTAAGAATTTATGTTTATGAGGATATTTGAAATTAAGAAATAAAAAAAGGGGGGGGGGCTGGAAAATAATGCCTGACAAAGAGACCCAAAATGTTTATAGCTCACCAAATATAGTGTGATCAAATTGAGGAGGTTTGAAAGGGTGTGACATCAGCATAGGAGAGAGAAGTAACAGAAATGATTGTAAAATTTTAGTCAGGAAATGCAATGAAACAACTTTGGTGACATAGGCATAAATAGGAGGATAATACCAGAATGAATACGCAAGAAATAAGATTTGAGGATCAGTGTTAGATTCAACTTGCTCACCATAAAATCCAGTCAAGGGATTTTGTAAACATGGTAATGAATCCTTAGATTTTTAGACGGAATGGAATTTCATAACCAGTTCAGTGACTATCAGGTTCTGAATATTCTGCTCCACTGAACTGGTAAATTTCTCTCAGATCATATGGTATATTTCCCAGACGGCAGTTCTGTTTGTAGTCACCGCCATAAGAACCATAAATCACACATTTAGTGAATGCTTGCAAATGGTACAGTGAAGCAACAGTTTGAAAAATTTGGAAATTATATTACTGTAATATTGAAGTACCCAAAAAGATAAAATGACGCTTTTTTAAATTTCAAAGCAAATTAGTTAAGTACAAATGGATTTAGGATACATACCAATACAGTTCTTGCCCATCCTGCGAAAACCATCTTTACAACCACACTCATAGGAACCTGAGAAATTAATGCAGAAATGTTGGCAGGCATGTTGCTCGTCTTCTTCACACTCATTAATGTCCTTACACGTTAAACCATCAGCCATGAGACGGTATCCAGGGAGACAGGAACATCTTGGTTGGCCAGAAATGATCTCACACAGCTGGGAGCAACCGCCGTTGTCCACATTGCAAGCTATGTCCTCTTTGCACTGCTTACCATCTTCCAGCAGGTGATATCCATGGGGGCACCCACAGTTGTGGGTTCCTGGTACGTTTATACATTCATGGGAACATTCCCCATTTCTTATTGAGCATTCATTTAGGTCTATACATTTCCGGTTGTCTTCAGGCATTGGTCTGTAGCCTATCGCACAACTACAGTAGAAACTCCCTGGAGTGTTAGTACAGGTATGAGAGCAGCCACCATTTCGCACTTGACATTCATCAGCATCTTCACAAATCATTCCAGATTTATCATCAATCAAATAACCAATTGGACATCCACATCTATAGCTACCTAAAATATTAATACAATAATGTGAACATCCTCCATTTTTCAGTACGCATTCATCTACATCCTGACAAGTTTTATTGTCTTTCCCCAGAATATAACCAATAGGACAGACACATTTGTAACTGCCAGCCATGTTTAGACATTCGTGTGAACACTCACTGTAGGCACTATCCAGACACTCATCAATATCAACACATGTGCTGCCATCATTCTGGTTTATGGTATATCCAAGAGGACAAGTACATTCTCCATTGATACACATGTGAGAACACTGGGTGCACTCATCTTTTATAATGCATGTAGTGTTTGTAACACCATCAAGCTGCAGTCCTTCAGGGCATTCACACATTGAATCCCCAGGCAAATTGATGCATTTGTGGGAACATCCTCCATTGTCATGGAGACATTCATCTATGTCTAAACAATTTTTAAAATCTCCATCTAAGTAATGACCTGCTGGACATTTGCAATAGAAACTGCCTGCAGTATTGGAACAAATGTGGGAACAACCACCATTGTTTGTGTGGCACTCATCCACGTCTGTGCAGGTCCTCCTGTCTCTAGCTAAAACATATCCTTGGGGACAGAAACATACAAAGCTACCAGCAGTGTTTTTACAATCATCAGAGCATCCTCCTTCATATTGATTAAGAAGGCATTCATTAATATCTGCACATGTCTGGTTTTCAACAAGAAAATAACCTTCAGGGCAGTCACAGATAAAGCTTCCAAGAGTGTTGTGGCAAATATGGGAGCAACCCCCAAGGCCATTTGCCAGACATTCATTTACATCCTCACATGTCATGTTATCATCTTTCATTCTGAAGCCTGTAGGGCAATTGCAGTAGAAGCTTCCGTGACTGTTAATACACTCATGAGAACATGGACTGCTATTGTCATCACATTCATCCATATCCTCACACTTAGTTGGATCATCATGTTGCTGTTGATAGCCTGGTTTGCAGGCACAATATCGTGAACCTTCAGTGTTAACACACTGGTGTGAACATCCTCCATTATGCACTAAACACTCATTGATATCCTCACACATCTGTGGGTTATTCATTTTAAGATTATAGCCCTGTGGACATGCACAGTGGTAGCTCCCTTCTGTGTTGACACATTCATGGGAGCAGGTTGCACCTTCTGACTGACACTCATCTAAATCATAACATGTTTTGTAATCTACCTCCGACAAGCTGTATCCATCTGGGCAGTCACAGTAGATTTCCTGACTATCACCATTGCAGAAATGTGAGCAACCACCATTGTCAAGCGCACAGCCATCCACCTGAACACATGTCTTACCATCATCTGCAAGAAGATGATGTCCCTCTGGACAAGCACACTCAATGCCACCATCAGTGTTTGCACATAGATGTGAACAACCTCCGTTATTGGCCAAACATTCGTTGACGTCTTCACAGAGGTGTCCATTTGCTGAAAGCTCATACCCAGGATCACATGTGCAGTAGAAACTACCCTGCACATTGATGCAACCCTGAGAACATCTTTCAATTTCGTTACCATCGACACATTCGTTGACATCCTCACATGTGTGCTCGTCATCTTGCAGTATGTAACCATTTGGACACTCACATCTGAAACTACCTAGCTCATTGTTGCACAAGTGGGAACATGGCTCATCAACACACTCATCAATGTCTTCGCAAGTCCTGTCATCATCACCTAGGTTGTAGCCCTTTGGACATTTACAGTAGAAACTACCAACCTTATTTACGCACGTGTGGGAACATGCAGTCAGATTGTTGGCACATTCATCAAAGTCCTCACATGTGCTGTGGTCATCTCCAACAGCAAATCCTTCAGGACACTCACATTTGAAACTTCCAGGTACATTAACACATGTGTGTGAACAACGATCCCCTGTATCATTTTCACCTTTACTACTGAGACACTCATCTATGTCCTTACAAGTCCTCAAATCAGCACTAAGTAGAAACCCTTGAGGACACTCACAATGGAAACTCCCAAGTTCATTAATACACTCATGAGAACATCTCTCACCTCTTTTGTATTCGAGATCAGTACACTCATTAACATCTCTGCACGTTCTTAGGTCTTCACTGAGAATAAAACCTGCAGGACATTTACACCTGAAGCTTCCAGGCTCATTGATGCAATGATGAGAACACAGCATGCCTGTCTCATCATTTTCCAAATTCATGTGGCACTCATTCACATCTTCACATGTCCTGAGATCATCCTTAAGGAGGAAACCACTGGGACAAGAACAATTAAAACTCCCAGGCTCATTAGTACAGATATGGGAACAAGGTTTGTCTGTTTCACACTCATCTATGTCCCTACATGACCGAAGATTGTCTTCTAAAACGAATCCTCTGGGACATGTACACTTGAAGATGCCCTGTTCATTGATGCAATCATGTGAACACTCTGCTTGCTCTTCCTCAGTGCATAAGGCAACTTCTTCACAAGTCCTTCTATCTTTTCCCAAATGGAAACCAGAAGGACACTCACAGTGGAAGGTGCCAATTTCATTTACACACACATGAGAACACAGTAAATCAGCAAATTCATCATATTCTTCACACTCATTTAGATCTTCACAGGTTTTTTCATCATCACCAATGTCGTAGCCATCAGGACATGCACACTGAAACCCACCTGGTTCATTCACACATTCATGTGAACAGCCCGGTTCTTTTTCCACGCATTCATCTATATCTAAAGGAAGAAAAGGACAAAGAATTGCTTCATACAAATGTACATCAAGAACAACACCACTGCAACATCTTATTGGTTTATAAACAAATAATGATACTTAGTAAATTTTTCAGTGGAGGTATACATTATTTACAGGCAAGATTATTCTATTTGATAAGCAATTTCATTACAGTTTGTTTTGAGTAAGTTCTGGGTGAATAACAGGCACTTTCACTGAAACAATTTTAAAGCTTCTTCCTTCTGGAAGTAATGCAGAAATGACTGAGGTGTCATGTCTATGCATTATAAGGCACAGATTTAAATCCCACCCAGGATGAAGACAAGTTTATCATATAGCATTGTGTTGTTCTATATAAACTGGTGCTCCCATTTAAATGTTCCCCAAATTACAGTTTTCCCTATTTAACATTTAACTTCAGTGATCCAGAGTCAATAGTCTTCATGTTAATTTTCCACCATTGAGGGTTTCTTCATTTTGCTGGTCACAGACATTAGCTGTCATAGATACCTTAGGTGGAGGTTTCACTGCAGGCACAGACCTAACACTGACCTGGTCCCCCATCAAGGAATGCTGCCAATTGTTTCTGGATACATAGTTCCAAAATTAATTCTAAATAGAAAAAGGCCAGGGGTCTCATCCATAATGGTAAATAATTACTAAGAAAACTATATGTTGCATTGCAAGCAGGCCATGGCTGAAGAATGTAGTGTGTGTGTGTGTGTGTGTGTGTGTATGAATGTGAATGTACTAACCAACACAGTAGCCATCTTTGCCAGATTTGTAACCCACGCTGCAGTTTCCAGGATCATCATCAGGACCATTCAGTAGGCTAGTTTTCTCAGCACAGGTGTATGAACCAATTGTATTCACACAACCCAAAGGACATTTGATGTCCTCCAAATGGCACTCATCAATATCTGATGACAAAAGTATCATCAATTGGTTTTCAGTCATACAATGGGATATTACATGGTACCTCTCTCTGTCAGATGTAAATATTACAGAATTCGTTTTCATCACATTATGTACTGTGACTTTTTGCTATAATGCTACAAGCAGTAAGTGTCAACACTGCAATATCTAACTCACACTGGAGATGACATTAGTGATGAATACTAATGTGAAAATGGATAACAAAAGATTAATTAGTAATATCCCACTTTAAATTTCATAGGATATCTGGAAGATATTTTATTTATTGGTGGAGCATGTAAGTGCAAGGAGGAGATCAGAAATAAATAAATTTTTGTTAGCAAACCAGCATGGAAGAAAAAAATTGGGAGCACTAGTTGTAGATGAAAATAAGGAGGGAATGTGTCTTGAGAAACTGGGTATGTTGGCACGGGCTGGAATGATATGATTAAGTAGCAGGATCTTGTGAATATGGGATGGTTTATGTAAAATGCAGTAATTGCTTGATGAGCTGAGAGACTGTCACATTATCAAGGAATATTCTGCATCACAAATTGAATTAGCATTCCCGTGCAGTATGTATGTACATAAATTTAATCTTCACGTATTTAACTCAACATTTTTATCATGTCTTCACAATACTAATCAGAAGTTGCTATGAACCCACTATTGTAGCAAATATCCCATATACTTCCAGCTTCCTCACTCACTTTGACTTTGGATCAACCTTAATTCATACAAAAGGAATCTACATTCATTTCTCAAAGAGGCTGAGAAATCAAGACACACACAAGTAAAAAATGAGTTAAACTTTTAGTGTTCATATTTAAGTTGCTACACTTTGAAACAGAAAAACGGAATATTAAAGATTCTGAACAGAACAGGGCCAATATTCCCAGAGTTTAATCTGCTTTTAGCTGCTGGTGTAATGTTACCTTGGCATGTCTTGTAATCATCTCCAAGCATGAATCCATGGGGGCACAGGCAGAAGAAACTGCTCATTGTGTTTAGACAAGCATGAGAGCAGCCCCCATTGTCCTGGGCACACTCGTCCATGTCCTCGCAGGTGTGGTTGTCTGCTGCCAGGCGGGTGCCAGGGATACCATCACAACTGCACTGGTAGCTGCCGGGCAGGTTGTGGCATGAATCCTGGCAGGGACCGTGTCCATTTCTTAGGAGGCACTCATTTATGTCTGAAATCCAAGTGAAGAAACTTTAATTAGGGCAACGGTAGGAGCTCATCCAGTGAACAGTTAAATATGTGATCTATTTATTCAGTTGAGAATGGGACATAAAAAGGTCATGAAGACATTGGAAAGATCAACTTAACTTATGAACGTCAGAGCAATCTTTGGAGCTCCCAATGCTTGTGGAGGAAGCAAAAACACTGAATGAAATTTGTGTATAAATTTATCAGCTTTATTACATTTAGTGTCTGGGGATTCTACCAAACACTGAATGTGCTGCATTGTCATGTTAAACTAAACATGCCTATTTGCACTGGTTCTTCTGCTAACAGAATGAAATTATGTCACTCGATGGTGGTAGTGGTGGTGTTGGTAGTAGTAGTAGTAGCAGCAGCAGCAGCAGTAGTAGTAGTAGTAGTAGTAGTAGTAGTGATTTTATAGTGGGAAAGCGATATCTGTCTAGATTGGTTTGATTGGGTGGAGGCTATTTAATTCATAATATGAAAGTTGCCCTTGGTGGTAAATAATCGACATTTTTATATGGGAATATACACAAACTTAAATAGGACGCTTACCAAGACAGGACCTCCCGTTGGCTGCAAGGCGGAACCCTTGTTGGCAGGTGCAGCTGAAGGAGCCAGGGATATTGAGACACAGAGACTGACACCTCGCGTTCTCGACTGCACATTCGTCGATATCTGGAGCACACGTCATTGTTACAGTAGTCACACTCTTCTGTCCGTCTGCCCTTGAAGGATCTAGAGGCATACTTGTTGTCTAAATATCGTCTCTGAACAAGTTAAAGCCGTTCCGTTGATGTCAATGTAGCCTACCCAGTTTGCAAAGCAATACCTGTACAGGCCGCACAGGCCATGAGGCTTCCAAATTTCACGACAATCGGCACATTAAGGTGGTAAGGTTGTCAACCCTACGCACCGGCCGCCTTTACCTTACCGAAATATTCCTGGTGTTCGTTTATGTCGGAGGTTGAGACGATCCAGCGCCATAGTGCGGCCAGAAGGGTTATATCAATGAAAAATTCAATTGACAACATCGGGACTTCCCAGTTAACAGATCTTATACATGTTCTCGTTTTTCATGTCCACCAAAGATTGCCGTCCCCTCCACCCACCCAAATAAACTATTGCACAGTTTAGGTGCGCACCCAGAATTTTTCATTTGGGGGGGTTTGACCCTGATGCTATTACATACTTTATATTTAATTGAAAATTGTTATAAAAATAATGTCGTAAGTAGGCTATATTATTAATGTAATTTTTAAACTCTAATATGCTATTCATCAGCCGATTCAGTGGCTGATTTCGGCTGAAAGGCAAATAACGTAAAACCGTTGATTTCATCGTGGCTACAAAATCTGCGTTTTTTAAATTTATGTTTTGTGAGGTTTGGGGACGACCTGTAGCCCGGCAGCCTCCACCCCCCCCCCCCCTAACTGTGCTTTTGGCGTAGTTTAGTACCTTTTTGAAGTAAGACTTGTATGTGTGTGTGCAGGCATCAAACGTTGTCTGTCATGATGCTCTTTGAAGTATGTTGGCAGTTCGGCGGCGCCGACAGTGAGCTGTTGTTGCACCGCATTTGTGTCTTTACATTAAATAATTTATTATGTAAAACAATAAAAATTTTACGAAATGTCCTTTTAAGTAAAGTACAAAAAAAGTGGCTCTCTTTTACAGCGTTTAACGTAATAAAATTTGGTCTCTTTTCATGTGGGTAATGTGCACCACCTGCTGGCGCTGACGATTGGCAGGCCTGTTACAAGCAGGAAGGCTCATTGTTATCCGCTTCGTCACTTTGTACTGTGTTTCGGCTGTTTCAAAACATCTCAGTAAATTTTCAGTCTAAAACAAAATTGCAGACCTGTAAATTTATACAAGTGACATCCGGAACACGGGCCACTGTCAAGCAGACAGTAAATGGCTGCTTCTACCTTCGCCACGCCATCCAGACCGGGTGTGCAGGCTGTCTATTCTCTTCTCCTATTTAGTGAGTAATGTGCTCTTTTCCATGGAGCAGAGTTCTTCTTGAGAAAGTAATGGGCCTTCAGCTAGTCAAGAAATTCCCCGAATTTTGTGGAATCGGAATGTTTATAACCGTATCCAAAAAAAATCCTGCCACTTGTCCGTGTCTCGAGTCACATTAATCCGGCCCACGCCATCTCATCCCATCTCTTTAAGATCTATTTTAATATTATCCTCCATCTACCCCTAGGTCTTCCAAGTAGTATCTTCTCTTCAGTTTTTCCCTCCAAAATCCTGTATGCATTTCACTTTTCGCCGTACGTGTCAATTCCCCGCCCACCCCAACCTTCGTGATTCTTCTTCTTCTTCTTAGGTCCCGTCAGCTTACTGCACCGAATGCACCGCAGCCTTAGGCTTATTATGCAGCCCTAATATTTAATTCAGCACAGCCACAATAACCCTGCACCTCGTATGAAGAGGCAAAGGTCCCTTGTTGAGGCTGTGCTAATGTCTTTTGGTTCTACAGTCGACCTCCCAAAGACATTATAGCGCTGACGAGCCAATGCCTCGCAACAGCAAATAATGTGCTGAACCTCCGTGATTAGGGAGCACCGATTTTCTTTCCGTGGTTGTAATTCAGCAGCAATTTTACACTGACGATCAGCCTTCAGCTGGTGCCAAGGTTAAGGACGTGTGAACCTGTCCAGTCTCCCTTCATGGCCAGGCTGCTGTGCACTGGACAAGTTCGCCATTTGAACTGTTTTAGAGAAGTGAAATCCTGTTTCCCTAATCACTGATTCAGTGACTTGGGCTGTACTTGGGCCACGTGAGTTTATTGTACTCGCAGTACCCATTTTACCAGGAACTTCAGGGACTCTGTCCTTTTGGAGGACGAGAAAAAGCGGCCCGCACAAGTAAATATTTGGAAACTAAACTACTGGTTGCAGTCTGAGTCTTTCAGTTCTGAAACTTTACTTAGAAGGTAACTGAAATGTAGGAGAAACAGATATATTTTCTGCGTGACTGTCAGTTTATAGTTCTATATATATATAACTGAATTCATGTAGATTCTATTTCGTGAATCTCTGGTTTCTTGAAGATTCGAGTTTTTTTTAGATGTTCCGACATGTCTACTGGTAAATAGTTACCAACGTTTCGGAGAAGGGTAGCCCCTCCATCTTCTGGGTTTCTTTGACTGCATGTTACTGAAGATGGAGACACTACACTCCGACTATATACCAGTCGACATGACGTAATATGCAGAAGACCTGAAGGGTCAACAACACCACTGTGAGAACCTGAAATGACGCACCAAATTTCTTGTTTTGTTAGAGCACAGTAATTTACAAATTGCACTGTTCTTGATCTAGGGGAACCAAAATTCTATTCCTGCCTGGACCAAATTCTTCATTGGCGCAGTGACCACATGTTGTTGCTTGCCAGTGAATTCAGTTGTGAGAAGTTGTTTTCAGCAATACAACTGAATATGAAACGACGCCTGTCCGATGTAAAAGCGAGATTAGCAATGACAGCTGGCTTTAATGAGGGGTTTGCCTCCACTATTTATGTCATTAGCCGCGAAAGGTGCTGATTGTCAAGCCGCATTTTGATGCAAGACACCTTGAATGACACAGGTTTGATCTTGCCAATCACTGACAGTGAGAGCCAATCGTCCAGACCAAACTGGCTCATCGTGTCAAGCCTTCGAGATTTGAGATTAATAGAGCTAAAATTGCACCTCTTCGTCCGTATGGATTTGAGACTTCGTATCTTACTGTAACAGAAGAAGAGAGACTGACGGTCTTTGAGAAGAAATTTCTGAAGAGATTTTCTGGACCGAAGGGAGAGACAATAAAAGGTATGTGAAGACCATTTCACAATTGTAGGCACATATCATGAAAGGAATAAAAATGGAATAAAACATTTTGAATGGAAAATCGTGTAGCTAAGAAACCCTTAGAAAACATTTTCATAAATGGGATCTTCAAGAAATGTGGTGTGAGGTGTATGGACCGGATTTTTGTGGCTTTTGATTGGCTCCATCATCCGAGCTTCATAAACACAAAACTGAACTTCCTTGTATCATAAAAGTAGTGAAATTTTTGACTAGCTGAGCAGCTATCAGTTCCATTGGCTAAGTGACAGCGATATTGCTATTAAGCTTATTTTGAAGCTGGAAACTTAAAAAGTTATCATGGTTTATTGTAATATAGTAATATGGGATCCCAAAATCGTTTCCAGAGTACGAAAAACAGAAACCTCCAGAAGCGCCAGAATGATAAAACAGGCAAAGCTGTATTTGGCAGGCTTGCGCCAGTGTTACAATATTACTAATGTAAATCTGAATATGTTACCCACCTACACAGGAGCCAACACCGCGCAGACTGAAGCCCTGATAACATGAACACTTCGGCTTGCCGGCCACCTCCTCGCATACGTGGTCACAGCCACCCCTGTTCTCTGAGCACACCCCCTTCGACATGTCTGAAACAGAACACTGCGGACCAGAGAGGACACCAGGACATCTAGAACACACAGGGCATCAAGGAAAACTGTTCCTGTCACATATAGTATTGTCTTGCAGCTAAAAGGTGAATTTAAACACCACGTCTAAAGATATTTAGTGTAGTGGCCATTGCAAACGGAAGAAGAAGCCAGCCGTACGCATTGGTTAGGGGGCTGGATGGTCGGCCGGATCCAAGGGAAAGTAAGTATTCTTGGACGATAGGAGAACAACTCATTGAACAAATTGAGCGGTGCATACTGGTTATGGGAGCTCGGATATGGGGTATAAACACTTTGTAAACTTGTGTGTAGGTTCATAAATATTGCGATAAAATGTAAACAGTTGATGTTACTGAGTATACACGGTCGGTTGCTATAACTTTTTTTTTCACTGAAGTTGTTTATTTCATTATCCTACTTTCTGTGAATTACCTTTCTGGCTGGTAAAATTACGAATCATGTCTCTGCTCAGAGAGAGATTTTGTTGGAAAACCTGAAGGAAAGACCTTGATGCAGATGGAAAGAAAATATTAAAATGTATCTCAAGGGTCTGGGTAGCTCAGTCGATGTAGCCACTGACTACGGGCTGGACGGTCCGGGATCGAATCCCGTTGGGGGACGAGATTTTCCGCCCGTCCAGACTGGCCCTGGGGCCCACCCAGCCTCCTGCAAAATGGGTGCCGGGTCTTTCCCGGGGGTAAAGTGCGGCCGGGGTGAGCTGCTGACCACTCACCACCTTCTAGTGCTGCGATCATGGAAGAGTAGAGCTATACCTTACCCACCCTCTGGGCCACACCGGGCCTGTAACGGGATCACTTTACCTTTATCTCAAGGGCCTCATACACGCTCCTTTTTTACTCAGTTCTGAGCAGTTAGAGCCGTAAACAACTGAGCGCGAATTGGGCCTTGCCAGAGAGAATATGGAGTGGATTCATTTTGCTGACGATGGGGACCAGTGGTGGGCTGTCGTGAAAGTGATTATGCAACCAGGTTCTGTGAAAGGATAATCACTGTCTGAAGACCTATTGGCTTCTCAAGATGGATTGTGCTGTAGTTGGTTGGTTTGAAGTTTTCCATCCCGAAGTGTTATAACATAAAAATAAATACTACACGTCAGTCAATAACACAACATTTATTTTATATACAATGGTATATATGTATATATGTTAAACAACTCTTGGATCTGTTTTCTTGGAGGGCCTGAGGATGACTGACTAGGTCGAAACATGTCGCCCTGACATATATACCATTGTATATAAAATAAATATTGTGTTATTGACTGACGTATAGTATTTATTTGTAAGTTAGTTGGTTGGTTGGTCGGTTTGTTTGTTTATTGGTTGGTTGGTTGGTTAGTCCTCCGCCTGTCAGTCTCGGATCAGACAGGCCTTAGCAATCAACACCCCCTCCCGCCCCTCCGATAAGATCGCATTGCACGTGGCTTGAGGTAATGCGGTGTAAGACGACTAAGAACGACGACGGTCTCAGTAACACACAACATAACGTGTGGGCACCAACTGGAATAGGTGATTCATCGCACGGACGTGTGTCCACACGATTCAATTATCGGGCTGACCCTGCGGGGACCAAGAATTAATAGACTTGGCTAGGCGGCGTTAGTATAAACCCAGAGCCAGCCAACCTGTTTCTTCCATATTAATAAGTTGCCTATTCATTCCTCCTTCCATAGTTCTGTTCAGCGAGGTTCAGTCTGGCACCAAGAAAACGTCTGTGACAATGACGAAATGACCGGATGGATGTGACACAGTCAAGTCGAAGCCCTGCTTGAATCTCTCCAAGATACATTCTCTTTAAAAGATAAAAATGCAAATAATAATAATAATCAAAGTCATACATTCACTAACAGATGCACTTCATATCAGCCTTATAAATCACTAAAATTTACGTTAAAACTTGTATTAAAACTGCTCCTTCATGTTTCGGTCTACGACCATCATCAGGGAGCTTGCACTTGAGCCTAGCTAAAGTCACAT
>Ga0123353_10008839_pt1 | contig 13810 bp, 13 predicted proteins | sample TergutLab28metaG_3_FD_92763 | JGI IMG/M metagenome (GOLD analysis project Ga0123353, IMG submission 92763) | Labiotermes labralis P3 segment gut microbial communities from Petit-Saut dam, French Guiana - Lab288 P3 | ecosystem: Host-associated > Arthropoda: Insects > Digestive system > Gut ... | reverse complement strand
TGGCCAATATCTCCGTAACCACTGAACTTTGGATATAGGTGTTTTGGGTTATATCGTTATAGTTTGACCTAAGGAACACTCTCCCGAAGTTAGGTCCTTTCCTCCTGGGACACCCTGTATATGCATGTAACTCAATCACTCCTTTGAGCAAAGTCCTTCTTGAAAAGCTAACATTTCTTCAGCTTGTATAGAAATACCCCAAATGTTATAAATCCTAAGATTTGTCAACATATTCACAAGTCCCCTCATCACCAGAGGACACATCACATCATGGTGACAGGAATCCACTTACCGTGCACATACATACCACATTCATTACAAAATACAAAAACAAAAACATATATTTAACTATCACCCACACTTACAGTCATTACTAGATGTGAATATGGCCATGAATTCTGAATGTGGATCAGCTGTCAGCACACTGACATTGACAGGAACCGTCCACATCAGTGACAATGTTAGCAAATTCCATACACTGATGTTCACTGGGCTGCCTGTCACCACCAAATGACCACAATCCACCATTCCAAATTCAACATGGCTGTAACAAAGAACACGAACATTAATATAAAGAATAAGACTCTGTTACTAAAAGATGACATTATAATGCAGAAACACTGTTAAAAAAAGTCGGGAAACATATACCTTGGTAAGAGAATTCCGGCGCACTTATGTAAAATTTGTTTAATGTGCTCAATAATTGTGCAACTTACGGTCAAAATGTAGTGGGCACAAAACTGGTGTTTATTTTTATAGAAAAAGTTTTGTTTCAAACAGTCTTCACTCTGATAAATTTTGAGGATGTTGCATGTGAGTTAAGCTCAGGATGTGCACAGAAACGTGTAGGGTGTCATATCAAGTGTCTGTTACTTTAGTATATTTTAATCAAAACTGTAAAGTCCACACAAATTTCAGATACGTTCACAGCTATCCCTAGACAGCAAACTAACCGTACGCAAGGCAAGACTGCGACCCATCTGGACATACGGGATAGAGCTATGGGGATGCAGCAAGCCATCCAACACCAAGATCCTCCAAACATTCCAGTAAAAAAATGCTCAGAATGATCAGCAGTGCCCCCTGGTACGTCTCCAATCAAACCTTGCACAGCGACTTTGATATCCCGTACGTAACGGAAGTGGTTCGAATGCCAACAAATACAAAAACTGCAGCACTGAGCACAGTAACCAACTGATCAGAGCTCTCTTCAACTCCTCAGTCAAGAGACGACTCAAACGACTATGGCCGGAAGACTTAGCTCAATAGCACAACTCCAGTGAACCACCGATGGATGGTGCCTGCCTCACGACCTTTTCTTACCTCAACCTTACTAATTAATCTATCTAATTGAGTAGATTGTAATTTGCGATATACAATAAAAAAAAATTTCAGATAAACTCACCAGCTGTTCCCAAAATGTTTCTTGTGCATGGAGAGATGCAGCAATTTTGACAGGCACTAGGCAGGAATGAAAACACACTTGAAAACCGCAACACAGTACTGTTTCATTCCGATAGCTACTTGAAGTTTAAGGGGACTACCTGTACTCCTACAAGTCAAAAAATTGGATTTTTGGTGTGACAAGCGGTGAGAAGTGGAACAAAACGAACAGTAACTCAGTAAGAGAGCAATTAAACTTACGCCTGAAATAACGGCAGCTAATCAAACAAACAGCGACTCACAAACAGAGCGATCAAACATAACCCTGTTGTATGAGAAATAAAATACCGTCAACACAACTGATATTATGTTATACCTTTAGTGCGGCAACATGTTTTCATGTCAAAGTGTCATCTTCAGGCCTGTGGTATAAAATACATAAACGGAAATATATATACTTACTTACTTCTCGAGAGCCTAACCAGTTCTCAGCTAGTCACGAAATTCCTGCATTTTACGGAACCTGAAGGTTCATTACCGCCTTTACAAGTGCTTGCCACCTGTCCCTATCCTCAGCCAGATCAATCCAGTAGAAAGGAAATATATAGAACTGTAATTATGTTTAAAATTGAGATCTTAATTGTACTTGTTAAAATATATGTTGCTGCGTCAATCAAACTGTACAAAATAAATAAATGTGATAAAGTTAAAGATGGTTATTTGATTGTTTTAAAATGTTCATGGATTGATGTCTTGCAGGTTTTTTTTTATGCTGGGTTGGTTGTCTTAAGTTTGTTTTGCTTCATTTTTGAAAGCTGGTTGTAGACACCAATGCCTGGATGGTACTGGTATTTTACATGTGTTGTCTGTTCAGCTGTTCAGAAGATACTAACTGAATGATTGACAGACCAACCAACCAACCAACCAACTAACCAACCAACCAATGTTGTCATAATTGCAGCTTACAACACTTCATATTCTTGCCCTTCTCCTCATACAGAACGGACTATGTAATTACAGTATCAACACACATGTAACCAGAGGTGTGGCTAGATTCTTTGACACCCAGGGCAAGTCATAACAACTGCCACCCCTAGGAGAAATTATGAAGTTTCAAAAAATCACAGTCACTTACTGAATTTCTTTACATTTGGCTCAGCAACTGTGATGGAAATGAAGCGTTCAATTTAAAATATTAATTTTGCCGCCCAGGTGTCCAAGTTTTCGACTCAGCTGCCAAGTGTGGCAGTACCAGTCCCCCACTCCCCCTTCATCTATGGCCCTGATCATAAGAAATTAAATTATTACAATTCAGCCAACAAATGCACACAGTTCTAGTAGCATTATAATCCTGTTACATTGCCCACCATATCCTACATCCAGCTCCTACAAGTACATGTAGGAGTTGGTGGGCAATGTAATTGTATTATAATACTAATACAACTGTGCGCATTTGTTGGCTCGAATTGTAATAATTGAATTATACTGCACAGAATGGAAAATGTAAAATTCATAACAAATTAATTATGTCCATGGAACTGGCAACTGGCAAGAGTAGCTACGTGCAATAGAGGAACAAGCATGTGCTCAGAATACGTTCTGATGGATACACACTTTGTTCTGCCACTACTTACTGTCATTACCTGACTGTGGTAAGATCTGGTAGCCTGGACAACTTCGGATGCTGGAGTAAATGCATTAAGTGGTAGTATACAATGAACCAGAAGGAAATGAGTCCCACCCTACCCTCATAGTGGAAGATGCACATTACTGTAAAGAACAAACCAGGGCGGTGACAGTTCTAGTTGGTCCCTTATTCCCCAGTCCTACATACATTTTACATCCTCTCCATCAGCACCCATAAGAAATCTATATGCAGAAAGAGAACAAAAGCCAGAATAAAGGCGAAAACTGACGGGAGTACACAAAGGCCATGCAAGGAAAGCAGCTGCTATCCAGGCAGGTAGAAGAGAATCTACATTCATCCATTCATTCCCTGACCCGAACATAACCAAAACATTCAGCACCTTACATGCCCAGTCTGATAGGCAGTAAACTCAGCAGCTGATACAGTATCATTAAATAGCCACGTAATGTGTCAACAACAGAAGATTGTCAGTCACACATAACATTTTACCTCTGACATCACAGATGTAAACAGTACCTTCACAACATACCTGAGGTTTTCCTTAGAATGTACTTCGGTGAGGCTGCATTTGAGCAGGTTAGTCTCAGGCACCCATACAGTAAGTGTAGGGCCAAATGTGACAGCCAGGAGGGAGCCATCACCAGAAAAGCTAACATCTCCAGTTGGCAGACTTCGGAAGAAACCCACGCTCTCACATCTCCAGACCATAACTCCTTTCTCTGCAACAAACATCACTCAAGTAGAGAAAGCAAAATAAAATGATATAAAATTGAGAAGGAAGAAGTGTGCGAGATTTAAGGTTCTCACATCACACCACATAATTTGGTTGGCGAATACAAAAATTTTGGACAAAACTGCTGCACCCATTGTAACCAACTTCTTCAATGACAATGGATACATGAGGTTTCTCTAAAATAAAGAATGTAGGTACCCACTTAACCAAACTAGACAGCATCACATTGAAGAAGAATGTATTCTTGATGAACTGTTCACAGTACTGAAACACATCATCAACATACCTACACATGAAGAGGGAAATACTGTTTGTAAGTCAAGAATTGCAAACGTGGGGACACAGCAAAACTTTTGAGGTTATATCAGACAAATATAATGCAAACACAATCTGGCCTTCAATATTACATCCTTTACAAACATATAACACAATAATACCACATTTTCTAATATTCCACATCTCTTTTGCTTTTAAAGAACTGACTGAAATGCATGGACAATTGATGGGTTGGGTGGCAATGGTGCAGTTTATTCATTATGTGGTTGGCTCATGTGTGCAGTCTACTGATTACAATGCTTACAACAATAATCCCAGGGTCAGTTTCAATGTCACACCTTCTTTCTTCCATTCCAGTTCACGGTGTAGCAATGGATGTTATCAACAATGTAGTGCACAAGTGTCCCACTAACCATGAGCATTATACAACCAGTGTGCATTTACAATCTTTGACAGAAAGTTAAAAAGTAAAGCAATCCCTGCTCAAGCCTATCACAGGCCCTGAGGGTTCCAGGAGCTTGAGGCTCCCCGACTTCTAGACATAAAGATGATAAGGTTGTCAGCCCTCTGCACTGGCTGCCTTTATCCCCAGGGAAATATTCCTGGTACTCATTTCTATGACAGGCTAAGTTAACCCCACAGCCGTAGTGCAGCCGGAAGGATTATGTCAATGAAAAATTCCAGTGACACCATCAGGTATCGAACCCACAACCTTCTGGCTTGTAGCGCAAGGCCTCAACCAACCATGCTACCATGTGACAGAAAGTAACAACTGAAAATAAACAGAGGCAGAAAAAATTTGAATTCATTCTTTGGGCAGAAACAACTATGGTGGCATAGTTGGTACAGTGACTATGCTATAGGCTGGCCAATTGAGGGATCATGGGTTCAATTCCTGGCAGGAACATGATATTTTGGTCTTCTCCACAGTGTGGGGACTGTTGGTGGGACCCGCCTAGCCTCATAACAATGGGCACTGGATGTTTTTCACCGGAAGAAAAGCAGTTAAGACATGAAGTTGTCCGATCACTTCCATCTAGTGCTGAACTTAAGAATAACCACAGCTGTACTTTCACTCATAAAAAAGGGCAACTTTACCTTTATCTTTACAACAGTTTCTTTAGAAAGGTAAATGCTATTGACAAGTTACAAAACAACTGCACACAAAGCAGGGATTCCCAATACACTGAACTCTGCAAACTACCCGTGCATTGCTTTCTGGCTGTGCATACCATCAACAGGTTTTCCGTATTCTTTTTTGTAATTCTGTCAATTAATACAATTACGGAAAAGGCAGACGGTACATAAGACTACACACCATGAATGGAATGATGGTAACAGGGGGGAAAAAAAAGTATTTGGAGAAAAACCTGTCCCATAGCCAAATTATCCAACATAAATCCTAACTGGACAGGGCCACGATGAAAACCTGCCTCCATAGCAGGAAGCCAGTGACTAACCACGTCAGCTAGGGCATGGACCATCTTGTTTACTCCATTTGTACATACTGTAAATGCTGGTGGACTCAGCAAGGCCCCAGATGCGAAATTTGAAGTCACACCCAGCAGTTACTGCCAGCTGTTGCTGTGGGTCAGGAGATGGCTGGAATGCTAATGCTGTAACCCCTCCTTCATGAGGCAGCTCTACTGACGTGTTTAAACAGAAACTGGGGAAAAGAAATCGTAATGTAAATTTTCAAATAAACTAAATAAAAATGTTTGTTGGACCATGCATCATTGTGATAACTGAAGAATAAAAACCAACAAGATGCCACTTATTATTTTATTGTACTTCTTACAGGCTCAACATTCTTCGGGCATTACTGTGCCCACCATCAGGAGCTCACAACTGTAATGTTGATTACCACATTGGTCATTTCATTCTTGGTTTGTTGTATGCTGGAGGTTAGGTGCGGTTAGGCGGGAGTAGTGTCAGGGCTGCAGGCTAAAGCATGTGCTTTAGCCTGCAGCCCTGACACTACTCCCGCCTAACCGCACCTAACCTACAACATGCAGCAAACCAAGAACAAAATGACCAATGTGGTAATAAACATCATAGTCACGAGCTCCTGATGATGGGCACAGTTGTGCCTGAAGAATGTTGAGCCTATAAGAAGTACAATAAAATAATAAGTGGCATCTTGTTGGTTTTTATTCTTCAGTAATACTATTACTTTTTATTTTCATTATAACCAAAAACTGCACAATTAATATCACAACACTATACATCACAACAGTGTCTCTTTACACAATCCACACTCCTACATGTTTCTACATTTCCACATCATCAGACAGTTCCACATCTGCCCCTTGCTAAGGTACGTAAATTCTTAAATTACAGCCGTTAAAATTATTAAAATAAGTCATATTATTACATTTGCAAGATGCAACTTTAAAATCTTGGTGCTCCACACCACAATTTGGCTTTATGTGCACACAATGAACCACAGACAGGCATTTATTATATTCCCTTCCATTTGAACCACTTAAGCAGAGAGATGTCCAGTTTTCCGTAAGAGCTTTCTCATACTTCTTCATTTTGAATGGCCAGCACTACAGTCACAGTCAATTACAAATTCTACTACATCTGTGTTGTTTTTATTTACATCACATGGCTTGCACCATGAGGCAGCTATCTTTGGCTTACTCCATTTCAGACTGCCTCTTTGAAATCACTCCACAGTGTAATGGAACTGGTAACAGAAGGATAAATAAAATGGCTGGACGCACCATGTTCTTAGAGCTTTTCTCCACTCTTTCACAGTGCAAATGATGGGTTTACATAACAAAATAGTGATTATTGAAGATGCGGTCCACACATCAGTATCGTTTGGCCATGTTACTGCTGTCATCTGGCAGCAGGATGTGAAGGCTCTGGTTTACACTGTGTTTTGTCACAGGTGACACTTCTGGATGGTAGACACACATATGCTGGTGATGATTCTCGCATACTGCCAGACATAGGTGCAGCAAACTTCCAACAACATATGTTTAAAATTTGTAACCATCCAACAAACTCTGAGATAATTGGAAGAAGTCAAACAGCAGGCACTCCATGTGCTACTGTGAAGTTGCTTGCCAGAACAGACACCTATCAACAGTACGGTAATGCTAAAACAGTCTTCAATACCAGTGGCTGCATGCAGATCATTGGCCGTCATGAATATCTAGCATATACGGAACTGATTCAGAACTCCACATAATCTATGCAGATGAGAAATAGTGACCTCATCAAGAAGTCCTCTCTTGCAGAGGATATCATCCTCAAATATAACCACATGGTTCAGAAGACATCCAGGCTGAAAGTGCTCTAGGACATACACAAGAGGCCCACCGCTGATGTAACTGAGGCCCCAACACACAAACCAACACCTAGTAGCATCTAAGGTAATAGTTCTATAAGGATATAGCAGTCATAACACACCTATATATAGTTGTGTTATGACTGCTATATCCTTATAGAACTATTACCTTAGGTTCTAACAAACACAACAGGGATGATGCTCCTTGAAGTTGATAATACCTAGCAGCATGCATGTTTGAATCACATGAGAGTAACATCATGCATCATGTAAAAAAATCTTCAGACTTCATCCCTATATTGTGCAGTCTGTAAAATGGGCTACTGAACATCCTCACTATCATGCCATCTCACGTTCACCAAGTGTTGGTTGGGGATGCTCTGAATGTCATGAGCCGACACTTCAGCGAACAAAAATGCTGATGATCTGTTCTCATGGACTGGGTGGGGGAGAACAGACTTCCTTGGCAATTTCAACAGCATACACCACAATATCCAGTTATAACCTGAACATGAAACAGCACATTCCTTTGTATAATGACTGCTGGTACAGTCTGGAAGCCCATAATCTATATCCTTATATCCATAAAAACCTAAAATGTCAATAAACGCGCTTACCTTTGTTTTACCGCATCATAATGCCAGAATTTGAGACGCACCTCCATGCTGGTCTCCCCATCATCACGATGTTCCACCGTAGCCATCCAATGTCCATCGGAATTCATGGACACTTTTGTGACATCTGTATTAACAATTACAGCATTACATTCTTGTGTCAGGTAATTCATCCCTGTGATGTCCAGCTGCAAGCACAATGACACAAAAACCAGGAAATTAGATCGATACCACAAATTTAAACTGGCTATAAATTATTACAACAGCAAAATGTTTAGAAAAATACTTGGATCCAAAGTGAGGCACTGAGAACACCAATAATGCAGAACTTCATGAGTTATTAAGGCCAGCTACATTTTTAAGTGTGGTTAAATCACAGATGATATGATGGTGTAGTCATGTAAGTAGAACTGCAGCAAATGAAGAATAATGCCGACCCAGTCAACACAAGGAAAAATTCACAAACTGCACGCTAAATAAACATAACAAACACATACATTGTACAGGAGATTCCTGGTGCGTGGAGAGTAGAACTGGATGTGACCTGTCCGACCATTCATCACCATGCTTTGAGAACGTGGATCCACACTAATACCCGCAGGAAATACAGGTACGCCCTGCTTGGCTTCAACCTGCCAGGTGAAATGCTGGATCACACTGATCTGTTTCAGCTGGGCATTGACAATTTGAATACCTACGAAGAGAATGCAAGTTCTTGGTTATGCCATGAAGTAGCCTGGGAGGTTGGTACCAACAATGCAGGGCAACCATGCTAGATAATACATAAGGAAACAATTATGCATGGACATGACCGTCATAACACAACTATATAGTTGTGTTATGATGGACATGTCCATGCATAATTGTTTCCTTATGTTTTAACTAGCACAACGGGGATGACACTCCTTAAAGATGCTATATGTGTATACTCAGCACTGTGTAACCATTGTATCTTATAATTGTCAGTTTCATTCTTTGTTCTGTGCTTTAACAGAACAATGCAAATAGGCTGTACAGTTCTACTTCCAAAAATTTCAATAGTCCATGACAGTCACTGATCAAGCAGTACTGACATTGGTGACTCCAGTCTATGAAGCTTTAAAACAATCCACCTGTTCATCCACACTGTGGTTCATGATCCTGTACAATTCATTCACTATGTCACTAAAAATCATTCAAAATATGTACCATGATATTCAGAACAGACTGTATATAATACTTCTTTGCTAGTGCATCATACAGTTAGCTCTCTCTGGGCTTGCGGCCTGTCCTCAAGTGCTCACTGGTGGACAGCCATAAAATACACTTGTCGACAAATACTTGGTATGACAGATGTTCTCATGTGTTTGGGCTACCCTCAGTAGGAACTGCTTCTTCAGTCACTTCATGCAAAATAGGACTAAAATCAATTCCCATCATTGTGATAAACCATAAACAATGCCATTTATTGCTCCTGCTTTTTGTTGCAGCTCCAATACACAGAATCAGAAACTGACAGAAAGTAGTTGCAGTGAAAAATTTCAGTCATCTGTTTTTTAACTGGAAGATTTTATATGAGAACTTAAACAGTGTAATGTGATGGTTATGTCAATCCACCACTCAGCATTTCAATGCTCTTTCCTTATGGTGCAGCAGTCTTATTCCATAACTGGGCAGAACACAACACCATGTGTAGTTATAAACATAACACAGTTTCTTATAATAAAACCAACTAAATGCACTAATTTCTCAAATTTATTTTTGGAATAAAACTCCGCATGTTTTGGGCTGTTCCTCTGTCCTCATCAGGAGTTTTTTGTTGTAAACATAGCAATGGTATATGTCATACTGGTTTGCTGTCAGCAAACCTCTAGACTAGAAACTGTGTTATTTGACGTTCAGAGGACTGTGCACTATGATAGAGTCTTATAATAAAACCAACTAGATGCACTGATTTCTCAAATCTATTTTTGGAATAAAACTCTGCATGTTTCAGACAGTTCCTCTGTCCATCATCAGGAGTTTTTTGCTGTACACACAGCAATGGTATATGTCATACCATACCATACCATACATAACTGTCCGAAACATGCAGAGTTTTATTCCAAAAATAAATTTGAGAAATCAGTGCATGTAGTTGGTTTTATTATAAGAATCTATCATGATGCACAGTCACCTGAATGTCAAATAACACAGTTTCTAGTTTCATGAGTGCCATACCTGTTTGTTTTGCTCAGTCAAGACATGGTTTTCAAGATGATGCCTGAAGAATGAGACACAACACAACACCTGACTGCACTGCCACATAATATGATGTTCTCTCTTCTGAGCTGACATTTCTTTTTCCCAGAGTGACAGACAGTGACAATGACAGAGAGTTAGACAATACAGGCACAAACTGCACACAGTGGACTGACAGTTGACACTCATACCTTCCTGCAGCTATAATAAACTGGTTTACAGGGGGTTACCAGGGGGACCGCGGTAGCAGTGGTTAAGGTGCTGTGCTACAAATTGGAAGGTCGCGGGTTTGATCCCAGCTGGTGTCAGTGGATTTTTCATTGACATAAAATCCTTCCGATCGCACTATGGCCCTGGGGTCGACTCAGCCTCTAACAGAAATGAGTACCAGGAGCATTCCTGGGGGTAAAGGCGGCCGGTGCGTAGGGCTGACCTTACCACCATCCTGTGCCATTGTCATAAAATCTGGGAACCTTAACTTCCTGGAACACTCTGGGCCTGTCCAGGCCTGTAACAGGACTGCTTCACCTTTTGCGGGGGGTTAAAACACAATGAGGCATCACACATTTCTACTACGCTCCACTGAATATTTCCACACTATTTTTCCTTGTGAAATTATACAATTGTTTAGGAATAGCCAAGCAGATACTTTTACTAATAACTGGACACACTAGATGGAAGATGCTCCCTCATGCTGGATGAAATTATGCACGACATGCATCACCCTTATCCATTATTATGCAGACAGAGCACAGTCAGAGGAAGACGATGAAAGATTTTTGGTGCACAGTATAGCAGTTTTTATAGCTATACATGGAAACACAATGAAATGAGACACATTCTTTCATGCGCAGAGATTTCTAAATGTTGGTGAGAAGAGAAACGAACCTAACAACACAATGAACATGGCTAAAGAAAATGAAAACTACATCTGACACTATCATAGATGTATACGCTGAACACCGCAACCCGACCGAATATATGCAATCAGTGAAATTATTGTAGTCTTCACAGCAGAGTTATATTCAAAGAGTATATACCAAAGAAACACAACAGGCTGGGACAAACATATAGAATCTTTGTGATTCCAGGGTATATTACATGAAGTATGACCATATATGGTAAAGACAGGAAACAGGAGTCAACTTCAATGACAGTTATTCATGTAACTGTTACTGGACTTGCCATCAAATTTGAAAATATGGGCCACACATTGTACAAAGAGACTTTATTCACACCCACAGACTTGCTTGATCAGCATAAACTGTTGTGATAATGTCAGACCAAATCAAAGAGGAATGCCTAATAAACACTTCGGAAAAACAGCAGAACTGAAACGCGGTGACACAAAAACTATGGTGAGGGGCAACATGACGGCCCTTCTATGGGACAAAATAAATGTAAACACGTTGATAAAAATACATCATCTTCCAGCAGCGGGTGACCTGCATGTGAACACGCTATGAAACCAGTCACACTGCAAGAGACACTTTGGGTATGTAGACGCACTGTGATTCCCTTACAATCCAGCTTTTGCATATCTACCACACTGATGTTGTGACTGGACAACACCCGTCTGATGCAGATAGTGGCACGTTTCTCCCATTTACTGGTATTCACCTACAAGACAACATATTTCAACCCAGATGATCACTGTTGTGAAAACCTGAAAATGTATATAACTTAGTGTGCAGTCTCAGCATGGAGACTGCATCTAAATCTAGGAACTAGAATCATGCGTTGCTTAACGACGGGGATATGATCTGAGAAATGCGTCATTAGGCGATTTCATCAATGTGTGAATGTCACAGAGTGTACTTACACAAACCTGGAAACCTGGCATTGACAAGACCTCCCTATGGACAAAAGTCCTTCAGGCATCTGTTTCCAGAATAGAGAGGTTTCATCCACATTGAAGATTTGTTCTGGCAAGTAAATTTCCTCCAAAATATGCTTATCTAGAGTTTCCAAAAATTCTTACCACTGTTGTATGTGCCATCTGTAATCGACCGAAATGTCGTTATGCAGCGCATGACTGTACACGAGTTCAGTAAGAATACATGTAACACACCCAAACTCACCATTGTCACTAGTAGATATTGCAAGGTACCTATTATCTGGTGCCATTGACAAGTGACAAATAGGAGCAGGCAACCTTGGCAAAAACCGTCTGTCTAAAGGCCTGTCTATAGTCCACTTGACAAGCACACATTCTCCAGCTCCACTGTAGAAGTGACTTCCTGGACAGAAAAATTAAAACATTTCCATCACCAGTGACATAAATGTTGGGCTTCCGAAAGGTCTGTAAGGGCTGGTACTATGACCTGGCAATGTGAAGAACACACTAATGCAACAATAACATAAGGTAACAAAATGCTGAGCACACTGGTCCAACATACCACTGACCGACCTGTCAGGATGTCTTACGCTCACTTCTCATTGGTAAATGACAGGCAGGTATCATTTCAGTAACATGAGTAAGGTGTTTACTATCAATAAATAAAATTGTTGTTTCTACCCTTACGGTTACAAGAAAATGTTAGATCACAGAGCCATAGTTCATATTTAAACACCTGCTTCATGCAGAGGTAGAAGGCACACAAAACAGCCACGCTAGGTGTTATGTACATGTTCGCGTGTATGACCAAGCTTCAAAAAACCTCTCTTGGCATCACACCCAATCTGAAGAGGTAGATTAAGTCTTACACAAAGAAACAGAAATATATATACACTATCTGTATACATAAGAAAGCAAATAAACATTTTTGAAAAGAAAGTGTATAGAATTTTAGGTCCAGTATATGACAATGAAAAAGAAAATTGGAGAATATTAACCAATAAAGAAATTTATGCACTGGTTTAAAAGTCACTATAACAGAGACAATAAGGTTAATAGATTACGTTGGTTTGAACATGTACTGAGAATGGAGGAAAATAGAATTTCCAAAACAGTATTATATATGAATTTGGAAACAATGAGGCTGAGAGAGAGACCAAGAAATAGATGGCAAGATGAAGTGAGGAGGATGGAAGACTAGTTGGTGGAAATGGGTGGAAGGAAAAGGTATATAACAGAAAGGAATGGAAGAAGCTCCTGAGAACAGTAAGGAATTGTTGCATTCTGCACATGCCAATGGAATGAATGAATATCTGTCTATGTAGCACAGTAACATTATCCCCTCTCTCGACCCTGAAGTCCTCACAATGCCTGTAGCTTCAGCACTTGTCCTTACAGTTCAACTTATATGCACCAAATCTTCCCTGGCTATCATTCAAGAACCAACATTTCAGAGGCCTCCTTTGTCTCCATCAGCATATGACTGCCAAAATGTCAATACATTTACTTGCTGTGAAAACTTCAAAACTTACATAAAAGAGAATGGAATAGAACAGGATACAAGAAGGGCAGGTATATTAGTGAACCACGCACTTTGACCACACCTGATCCTTTGTGCAGCTTCAAACCGCAACTTACAATATGGCCATGACTTTTTCTCTCAACCAAAGTTTTAAACAGGTGCAAAAAAAAAAAACACACACACAAACACAAACACACACCATAAATCACAACAAAAAAGAGAAAAAAAAAAAAAAAAAAAAATAATATAAAAAAAAAAAAAAAAAAAAAAAAAATA
>Ga0123353_10008837_pt1 | contig 13811 bp, 6 predicted proteins | sample TergutLab28metaG_3_FD_92763 | JGI IMG/M metagenome (GOLD analysis project Ga0123353, IMG submission 92763) | Labiotermes labralis P3 segment gut microbial communities from Petit-Saut dam, French Guiana - Lab288 P3 | ecosystem: Host-associated > Arthropoda: Insects > Digestive system > Gut ... | reverse complement strand
GTGAATTCTTAACTTTGTTTCTTTGTTCATTTGTTTTCCAAAATGTCTCCGTATAGCTCCGTTTATTTTGTTGTATGTTTGCAATTTATCTTCTAAATCACTTCCGTATTCTGATATGTGATATTTTTTTCAGTCTAATTACTAGTTGGGTGTCTTTTATTCGTAGTAAATTTAATGGTTATTTCACAGCTGTATGAAGTACTGCCGCAGCCACGAACTGTTTCTAGGGACAGCGGATATACTACACCTTCTCCGATGGTTGGAAGTATCAGTGCCAAAGATGATCAGAAGGTATGTCATAACTTTTTGTTTTCTTATGTGTTGGGATGCTGTAACAAAAACATACAGGTGTTGTGGAGGGGGGGAGACAATTTTTACCTATCATGCAACAAAGCAGTAGTTCATTGATATTTGCATTACTACCCAGAGGTATCTCAGGTATTAGAAGATTTTGAAATTCAGGTGTGAAAAAAATGAATTTAATGGGAGAAATACTACTAAAACTCAGAGGTTCTCCATTAACTTTTTTTTTTAAATCCATTTTTCATTCTGTGCAGTCAGACATCTTCCTTTGCTTCTCCTCTTTCTTCTTAATGGCTTGATGGGCATTCTACTCCTACAGATGCTGAAGTGTGATTTAAGTCGATCTGAGTGAGTTTGAAATTTTAAAGAGTTTAGTTGTGTCTTGTTTTGTAAATACCTTTGAAGGTCTAGTAGAGTGATACACTTGTAACTTCTTTCTCAAAACTACCTTCTTTTCTTTCCACAGTTATGTATTGAATTTCATTTACCATATTGTTAGCCGGTATAATGAACATTTGGTATAAAAGGTAATAGCATAGAATGTACATTTCTGAAAGCTTGGAAGGTTGGCATTTGTTCTGTGTATATGGGAAATATTTTATGTATTAACACAGAACAGATGAATTCGGTTGAACATTTTTCATCATTATTTACATTGAAGTTTGTTAGTGAACATTTATATGGGCATGGAACAGGTAAAATTAAGTAGACTTTTATATGGAATTCTAGGTTGTGTACCTCCCATAATTCCAAGTTTTATTCCACTATTCTGGGAATTATCCCCCCAAAATTATTTCATAGAAACTGTGTTAAAGAAATGAATTGGATAGTGTTGATGTGAAACATTGACGTAACAGCATATCATGCTCCACTTAATTAGAAGTGATATGATTGGTATCATTCTACCAGTTTAGGTGGTTATCAATGTGTAAACCAATAAATATTTATATTTAACATTGTTTATATATACAGGTGTGTACCACATAACAATGTTTCGGTGAACGGCGGACCACATGTACAATGGTGCTCCAATAAAATTACAATATTATAATATAATATTACAACATTATAATTAATATAATACCAGTGTGTTACAATAGCCTACAATATTCAATACAGTAAGTAACATGCTGTACAGGTTTGTAGCCTAGGAGCAATGGGCTATACCATATAGCGTAGGTGTGTAGTAGGCTAATACTATTTAGGTTTGTGTAAGGACATGTTCGCAGGATGATGAAAATTGCCTAACAAAGCATTTCTCAGAACTTATCCCCCTTGTTAAGTGATGCATATCTGTATATGACTGGTACTTAACGCACCATGTGGCATAATTGGAGCTCATGAAATCGTGAGAGAGAACAAAGTTTGACATTGTACAGATGTGTCACAAATTTCTGTTAGAAGTTATGATACCATATCAGCAAATTTTATGGGTTTTGATACGCAATTTATTCTTGGGAGAAGGTTGTGTGCGCGTGCATGTGTCCTGCACACAGCCGCACACAGAGACACCTACACGCACGCATGTGTGCGCATGCACACACACACACACATGACCCTTGGGGAACTGCATGTTTTAATGTACCCTAGATGGAGGAAAACATTTTGAGTTGCTTTAGGTTTTAAACTGCTGTGTATTTAGTTTTTCAGTCATTGTTACAAAAAATTAAGAACATCAGCCAGCTGTCTTGGATACTTTAATTTTTCATTGTTTATAAGTATGAGGGTACCCGTTGCGTTGAATGTACTTTTCCTGTCTCGTTCTTCAAAGTGTTGTGTTTTATTATTATTATTATTATTATTATTATTATTATTATTATTATTATTATTATTATTAGAGGCAGCGTGATAATGATACCTCCAGATTTTCTGTGAAACTGTAGATACAATTATAAGGAAATGTGCATTTATCATGGGTACATCCTACAAAGATGAGATTATTTTTCCAGTCTCCTTCATTATCAAAACACTTCTCCCACCTTCTGCGACACACTCAATGCCATTCTCATAAAACTCTCTGCTGTAACATTGGAACTCTTCATGCGTGTTGTGTTCAGCTGTCATCGAAAAACAGCATCCTGAGGCTGCTTCCTTCAGGGGGCAAAAAGGATGAAGTCAGAGGGTGCTGAATTGGAACTGTAGGGAGGATAAGGAAGAACAGTGCACCCCATTGTTGCATGTGCCTCCCTTCACTGATACGTTATGCAGGAGGACTTGATTCACCTTCACCTTCTTCTTTGGCTGAACTCTTTGCAGTCGTTTTAACTTCCTTAATGTCAGCAAATGCCACTCTAATTTGATTGTGGCACTTGCCTCAAAGAATTCCACTAACAAACAAGGTGCACTGTCCCAGCAGATGCTAGCCATGACTTTAACCAAAGAAATCTGCACTTCAAATTTTTCCTTGCATGGCAGAATTGATGATGCCATTCCATTGTATTTTTGGCAGGGAGTCATAATGATGAACCTATGTTTCATCACCAGTAATTATTCTTCAGAGAAAGGCATCTCCATCTTTCTTACAGTGCGGGAGAAGGTCTGCACACATTTTTTGGGGCAATTTTGTGTTTGATGACAAATTTTTAGCACCCACCTAGCACATACTTTTCTGTAGCCATGTTTCCTGATGGTTGCCGTAACTGCTGGCTTCCCAGTCCCAGAGACTGTTCACAGTTCACTTATGATGTGGCAGTCACCCTAAATCAGCCATCAATCTTGTCTTTTGTCTGCATGATTGCTGCTGTGGCTGGTCAGCTGATGTGGAGCCTGTTACCACTGTCCTCACCACTCTTAAAACAACAAACCCAGAATCTGAGTTGTCTGTTGGCACCTGGAACATACACACTTCTGAGGCGTCTGTGAATTCATATTGGACTGGAGCCTTCCACAGTAAGAACTTCAATTAACACTGTGCCTAGCATATACGTTCACAGCATCAACCATTTTGCACTACTACTGTGTTGAATGCACAGGGCTGACTGGAGCACCATTGTTCCTGGTGGAGTTATAAGTGTCACTATCCAGTGAGTAAGGCAAGAAACACTACCTGGGACCACATACTAATAATAATAATAGTAATATAATGAGAAGGAGGTATTACTTTCATACTGACACTCGTATTAGGATTGTGCTATGAGTCTACAGCTGTGTTGCTACTTAGCTGCTTTTATAACTTTTTTAATGATTCTACAATATTGAATGTAAGGTTCTTTGTTTTTTTATAACTACTGTTTGTTGTGAAGGTGTATAGACTTCTGTATGTACAAAGTAGTTTTATACCTTTGTCATCTGGTCATTGTTTTGTTGTTTGTACTCTTTGTGTCATCTGGTCATTGTTTTTGTACTCCTTGTGTCATCTGGTCATTGTTTTTGTACTCCTTGTGTCATCTGGTCATTGTTTTTGTTGTTTATACTTTGCTTTTACTTGGGAAATTAGCTTAGAAAATATTTAGGAAAGTATGCAGAATTGAGTTACAGCATGTAGTTAGTATTTTTGTCTTCATAAACGTATTCCCTTAACTGCGATAAATGAATGCCATGGCTGTGAACACCATTGTTACTTTGATTTATTGGGTGCAGAATCCATGCTGTTCATAGTTTTGACATAGGGATGGATCTTTTCTTTTTTCCTTTAAACTGGTGTGATTTTGTGAACTATATAGTGCAGTTTATATTGGGGAAGGGGAAGTTGTTTTCAAAGTGAAGGCATAGATTCGGTCACTACTGATTTCAGGAAATTCCTGTGAAATTTGATTCTCTGGTGACATTCAATATGAACAAGTCTGAAGATGAAGTGCTAGTAGGCGAAGAGTATGCAGAGCGCAAACCTTACTCGGAAGAATCTGAGGACAGTGAAGATAAGAAATTACTGACATGGTTTGAGTGTGACGATGCAATACCAACTTGGTGCGATACTGAGGAGACTTTGCTGACATGGCATGAATCTGAGGTGGGCCCTTTGCCAGTGTGACATGACATCTAGCAATTGAAATTTGCTGTTATATGATACATTTTGTGTTTTCTGAATATAAACTTAGAGTGAATTTCTGCACAAGTGGATAATTGCACTATTTCAGGTTTCTGTATAGTGGTCAAATTATCCCGTTTGACTACATTGCATAAAAGTTGGTCTTTAAGGATACAGTGTTCATTTGGAATGCGTGCTGTCTGTTACATGAGTGTCCATGATAGTTGGATGTGTCTGAAATGGAAGTGTTTGTTTACAAAGCTGGTACCTAGAAGATTTCTGTGTAGACCACCAGAGTAAAATCTTGTATTACAGCTGTAATCTTTAACCAGAAGGTGAACCAGAGTGTACAGTAGTAGTCCCATGATTCGTGATTACATATTATGACAGCATTACATACAGTTGTGTGAATTCACATGTTCATGGAGGTGATACAGTTGAGTAAGTTCCATCCATGTATGCCTAAAAGCATTTTCAGCAAGAATAATATGGCTGGCCAGCAATAAATGGCTGTAGGAATATAGTGCCTTCAGTCACCTCATGACAAGAATATGTTACATAATGAGTTGCAAATTCCACTGGGAAATGTATTCATTAATTTTTATCATCAGTAGAGAGTAGGCCTCATTGTAACATGTCCATGAAGATTTTATTAAAGCCATTATTTTTACTATAAAGGGACTTTGGTATAAGTAGTTAGTCTTTCTCAAGACATTCTGTTAATTAGGCAATGCATGTTAATTGTTATGGAATAGAAGGGGAAAAAAACTACCCCCCCCCCAGACTTTATTCTTTTAAGTAATTCCATTCTAAGTATTGTGTGTATTTTGTACAGAGGGGAGGGTGACTTTCATCTTACAAATGTGATTGGTTCCAGTTTTTGTAACCTCATTTTCATGCTGATTTTAACAAGATTTTATTTTTTTAATTTGTACTGCTCATAATTTTTTCCCAAAATTGTATCAGGAGGAAATTAAGAGCAGAGTGAAGTCAGGGAATGCTTGCTATCATTCAGTGCAGAATCTTTGTCTTCCAGATTGCTATCCAGAAATTTAAAAGTGAAGATTTGCAGAACTATACTTTCGCCTGTTTTGTATAGGTGTGAAACTTGGTCACTTACATTGAGGGAGTAATGTAGGCTGAGGGTGTTTGAGAATAGGGTGTAGAGGAGAATATTTGGGCTTGAGAGGGATGATGTAACAAGGGAGTGGAGGAAACTACATAATGAGGAACTTAATGATCAGTACTCCTCATTCAGTATTCTTTGGGTGAAAAATTGACAAGAATGAGATGGGTGGGGCATGTAGGGCGTGTGGGGGAGAGGGAAGGCGTATGCAGGGTTTTGGTGGGGAAACCTGAGGTAAAGTGACCGCTTGGGATACCCAGGCATAGATGGGAGGATAATATTAAGATGGATCTTCAGGAATTGGGATATGGGGTGTGGACTTGGATGTAGCTGGCTCAGGACAGGGACAGGTGGAAGTAAGTAACTAGGGAATTTGTTGGATGCAAGAGCTCTTAGTTTCTGTTACTGTTAGTGCCTAGTGTCTGAAATGTAAGAATACAATCTTGAAGTTATATGTACTAATAGGTGTGAGCTGTTGTGGGAAATGTTATGTATCAGGGCTAATGTTCTAGTGTATCTGATTGTACTTGTGTAGTGCCTGAGCTGTGACAGGAACCCACTGAAATGTGAGAATATAATCTTGAAATTATATGTACTTTTAGGTGTGAGCTGTTTTGGAAATGTTATGTATCAGGACTAATGTTCTAGTGTGTCTGATTGTACTTGTGCCTGAGCTGTGACAGGAACCCAAAAGAGTCTGTAAATAGAAGGGGGGAGTGGAAGTTTGGGAGGACCTGTGAAGCAGGAGAAGAACCTCATTTGTACTGTCTGCAGTGATTCATTATTCTGAGTAGGTTGGTACTATTTGCAGTGATTCATTATTCTGAGCACATTGGCTTAATATACGTGAAGTGTTTTAAAAAATGAAGTTTGTTACCTAGAATTTTGCTATAGAGAGTCTGGAATTTGAGGAACCATGAGATATTTACAGGGCATCCATACTCATGATGTAGTGCAGGTTGCATGTTATTCTGTGACGATAAATAGCATGATGGTTTCACTTTGTTTCAGGCTGTAGTGGTGCACCTGCATCTAATCTCTGGTGACAGTGCATTGCACATAGTTATTGCCCTTACATTTCTCATGTTTGAGGTTGGTCAGTGGGATGGCCATCCATCATTTTCTGTTGGCAGGATAGTTGTTTTGGCACCCGTTTGTTGCACACTTTGTGGTAGTTGAAACATTTCTGGACATTCTCCCAGACACTGTTGTGTGAGGGGTTGAATGCCACATCCACCTGCACCATTCTTTTGGTGTCAGTGACAAACATGTTAGTGTTGATTGATGGCCACTTTTGTCTTCATTTCACTTGCCCAAACATCTGCAGTTGCAGCGCCATTGCTGCACTTATTGGATGACAAATAAGTCTGCACTATAGACAACCACATTCATTCTGTGGGTGTTCATGGGTTCCATGTTTGTGCCAGCAGGAATGGGGTCATGGTTTCCATGTTTGTGCCAAAAGGAATGGGGTTATTAGTGTGCACCTTGCCTCTTGTCAACTCATTCAGTAAGGTTGCCATTTTACACCTGACACTATGTCAGTACTGCATTTCCTGTGCTATTGTTGATACCTGCCACCAGTTCTGGATCCACATACCAGTGTGTGACAAAGTAACAACTTGCAAGGATTGTTAGTTTCGCAGAAGTAAAATAGGGAAACTTACTTTCTGACTTAAATTGTATAGTGTTATTGTTGGAACTTCTGACTTGACTTTGTGCATTGTCAGTGGAAAAAAGTCTCCCCCCCCCCCACAATTTCATAGATGGGAGCCCATATGATTATGAAAACATTCGTTTGTTTTAACATGTATTGTTGAAATTCCCTGGATGTCTTTGATGTAACCATCCTATCACCATTTATTTTGTATTTCTGTTCAGGTGGCATCTCTGAGAGAGAAAGTTATTCAGTGTGCAGTTTGTGAGAAAGCAGCAGAGGTGAAATGTTCTGGGTGTCTCGTCACATGCTACTGCAGTGCAGAATGTCAAGTAAGAAAAACATTCCACAGAGGGAGTACAGTAGATATGTAAGGGGGGATATTGTGTCCATACATTTAATGTCGGTGAATTTGGACCTATAGCTACCAAATTTGCCAAGTGAATTTTATTTTTGTCCATATTCACTATAATGCCTGTTCAATATGAAACTTAAATTGAGCTATAATTATATGAACAAAAAGGTTAAATGGTATAAAAATTTAGATATAGTACTAGTCATAGATTTCATTAATGTTCTTCCTTCCTAAGTGTTTTTTAAGCATTACTTAACAACAGTTAAATTGCCTGCTTATTTGCTGGTAATAATCTTGGAGATTTGCAGTGTTCTGATAGACTGCAAGAGCTGTGGGACCCTGTGTATCTCTCTGCACACTGTGTTAATATGATAACTCCCCCCCTTCTCCTGGTTAAAAAGTTGAACAAAAGTTTGTAGCTGTTAAACAGTTACTTGTCATAACCTTCATTAATACATATTTCTGAGTGGGGATCCCATGTGTAGGGTGCACAAAATCTGATTTCTATTTGGATTTTATTTGTGAACACTCGTTTCTTTCTAATGTTGGAGGAAAGTCAGTCGGGAGTTTCCTTTTTCTGTTTTATCTACGTACAAGGGGAAGAGTTGCCTTTGTGCTTGGAGTGTTTCCCTGTGTTCAGGGATTACTGGAAATATTACCCCATTGTTAACAGTTGCCCTTCTGATTTAACAGTTTCTTTTCAGTCATCATTGACCTGGTTCCAGTTTAAGCATATACTGCTAATTTCCTAGCTATTTTCTGGGAAGCTCTGTTTTTGTGTGTGTGCCACATGTTTATCTTCTTTTCATGCAGTCTGTTAGGTAAACTTAGCAGTCCTCTCAGAGATGATGTATGCTGATGATTTCCTTTTCATGTGTTCCTCTGTGATGTAACACACAGCTGTTTTACTGTTGTGCTCTGCCAGTTTCATAAGGAATTGAATGCAGTCTGCTACTAGTTTTTATTTTATGTGGCATGAGTCAGGTGCTTTAAAGCATTCCCATCTTAATGCTCAAGAGTTAAAATTTTTTGCTTATTTTTCGCTTTAGCTGGAGGATTGGAATGCCACCCATCATGCCGTTTGTTGTGCGTCTCTGGAGGATGAATGATTTCTGCAGGATTTGTGACAGTTCATGCCTCTAAACACAGAGGACAAAGATCATAAGATGTAACATAAGGAACATGTCTGTGCAAGAAGTTAACAGTTCTGTATATGACCTAGAATATAAGGAAGTCTGTCTGAATGAAGTATTGTATAAAAATCCAGACTGACCTGTGTCATTTGTCTGTGTGGTATATCATGATGTCCACTGGTTATAAATAATTAAAAAGCTTGTTTGAACATGCTGGAAGTTTAATTGAATACTGTCGGATCTGAACCAAAGAGTCTTGTATTTTATGTATTGTTTGATTTTTGTGTTTAGATTGTCAATATAAAATTAAAATATTCCTAAATAATTGCTTCACAACTGTCATTGTGTTGATGATACAAGTATATTACATCTTTTATGTGATAAGTACATTGCACGTGCTTTGCCTGTTATCCAGTGACAATGTACAGCCATCAGATCTGCAGCTTTCAAAGTATGTCTTTGTTGATGGATGTTAAGAAGGTGCAGTTCAAACAATGCTGTTGCTGTTTGTGGTTCAGTGTCAGTTACACTGTAGGGACAAGTTAATTTTGCATGGCATTCATGATTAACCATATGGTGTATGGTATTTAACCTTAGCTGTGGGTTGCTTTCATTATTTTCATCATCATGCAGTGTCCTTTAAACATGTTCTATGTTGTGACACATTGTTACATATCATTGTCTTGCACTATGGGCAGCCTTTTGAATTTTAGGTATGTAGTAACTCAATTAATATGCTGTGATAAAGGTTTTTGCTCAACTTGTAGTTTCAGTGTAATATGAACAATGAAAAGTTCAGACCATCTTAAGTACCTGAACTGTGTTTTTGCATTGAATGTTGTATTATTTATGTGTTGTAAATTTGTGTTCATTTTAAGTTCTTATTAATCCCTCTGTTTTGTATTTTTATAACATACTTATCTCTGTTATATGTAGTTTTACAGCATGTCATGCATTTTGTTGAGTTGGATATAGGCATTGAATTTTTGTATCAAGGTAGTTCATTTTTCAAATGATCTTCTGAATGAGACCAGCAGCTGATGGGACACTGATCATCTGAAAAGTGGGAGAATTGTGCTGATACTAATTACTAATATATGTGAGGCACATGATAGAGCACACACAATTTTTTGTCGGTGTGAAAGAACAAGAAAATATGTGAAATTTCTGACTGAGAACTTTGAAGAGATCTGGGATGTCTAGGTCATAGCTGTGAGAGTTGTCTATGTGATACTGCTGTTGATGATAATACTGAGAAGGTACAGTAGTACCTGGCCATGCCATGAAGGTATTTAGTGGGAGTAGATGTACAGCTGTGCTTGATTATAACCTTGGGACTTGAGGTGAGTTGTAAGCTTCATCCCCTGGCCACTGGAATCCTCAGAAAGAACCCCAGCACCATCTGAATAGCAGGCCGGGTCTGGATGTTGGGGTTTGAATCCTGTATCCAGTCTGTGACCTACACACTATACTGACTACTCTGTCCTGTCTTCTGATGATAGTACTGTGAGTAATTGTAAGTAGTCTGCTAATTAGGAGATTGCTTAAAACTGGGTTGGCTTTTTGTTACTTGAATTGTGGTTTGAAAGTTTGTGGAACTATGATGATGACAGAATTGTTAGAAACTTATTTATTATGTGATCATATTTCAGCTTACCAAATGAGATGTGATACATTATCAGAAATGTCATTGCATTCTACTCTTCTGGAGTACTGACCAATATGCAAATGAAATTAACTACTGAAAGCCTATTTATCTCAGTAATTAATCAACTTGATGCACATAATTTTGGTTTACAATAAGTTTATTTCATGCCTCTACATGTTTAATGAGCACATGTGCTCAAAACGTGTAGAGGCATGAAATAAACTTACTGTAAAACAAAATGTTGTGCATGAAGTTATTTAATTACTGAGATGCACTGTCAGCAAAATGTCAAAAAAAAAACTGAAAGCCTGTTGCAGAATCTGCCATAGAGACAAACTGATACAGGTTCATTTTGTGTTTTAAATATGCGCTACTTGTCCTAGTGTCAGCCATTGCTTTTTTGACAGGTGGAGTTCACCAAATTATGAATGTGATGCACATCAGTCTTCTCCATCTGTTAGGGTCATATTTTAACAGTGCTTTGAATTTATAGCTCTCTCTTGCATTGCTGCTGACTCCTGCATAATGCATGCAGTGCTGTGTGGTAAATAACATGCATAGGGAAGCCTGATGTGACTTTCTGTCCACAAACTTTTGACAGTTTTGGATATAACAGCATGTGGGTGTTGAAGTTTTTGTAAGAGACCAGTCATAAAACATAAGAATGCAAGGCTAAAGATGCAGTTGGGCCCTTCTTTAAGTGGGGTCTTGTACATGTGTGCTGTGATGTCATAGTACATCCCAGGCCAGTTCTGAACACTTGCTTCATGCACAGTATAAGAATGTATGTCAGATTCAAGTACAGTGACATTACAGATGCCAGGAAAAGTGGGCTGCTGTGAGGAAAAGTCAGAAAATAAAACGTACATTACAAACACTCCCAAAATGTCACGTATAAAAAAATGTGTGGATAAACTGTGAAATTTGTGAATGTACCGTTCAGTACATGTTGATTGTCTTGGGTTTTATATATGTCTTTTCATGTCATCCTAAACAGTTTTGTTTCTCAGTATCTTTAGTGAAGGGGTTTTGCGTGGTGGAAAATTGCAGAAGAATTTAAAAATTTTCTGATGGGACTGGCAGATTAATAATGGGACCCACAGATTTCAGTTTTGATTGCCTGAGTTTAGTATAGTGACTGCTGGTCAACCCAAGGGATTGGTGTTAGCTACCCAGCAGCAGAAAGAAAGTTTCTCCACTAAGTCTATGCAGGCTTATGGTCCACCCATTTGGTACTGGGGGGGGGTTCTTTCCCCAAGGATAAAGTAGCCAGGCATGATGCTTATCAGTTACCCCCATCTGAAAATTAAATACTGTGTGGAGCTACCTTCACTGTGCCAAATATCTATGTGGTGTGGTAATTGGTGAAGCACAAGGACAACTTCATAATTTTTTTATCAAATTATTTTCTGTTGAGGGTAACCGGTTTTATTACTGGAAAATCCAGAGCAGTAGCTTCTAATGTGATGAGTTCACAAATTAGTGATTGGAGATACGTGAATTGAATTCTACTTATAGTTAATTGAATTTTAGGGCATCTGCGATCAGTGCCTTCCATGGAGGACTGTCCTTCATACTGAGTGGTTCCAGGACTGCCTTTGAAACAGAATGGTTTCATGACTCATAATATCAAAGATAGGCATTTGTCTGCTGCTGTAAGAATTGTAATAATTTAAAAGTATTACATAGGATTTCCATCCCACCCTTTTAAATTTTAGAATGTGAATTTTTCAGTGTATGTCCACTTTGCAAATGCAGGTTTATTGTTTGTGATGATCAGTATTTTAAATATGTATTACATGTGTTGTATGTCACCACAGTAAAGTGTGCTTATGTGAATTCAGTTCCTGTTTTGATATTGTATGTCATTATGGCTAGTATTTTGTGTAAATTAAAAAAGAAATTCACACCATGACTGCTGTAATTCCATGTAAATTGACAGTTCAGAATATACTACCACAAACATTTGTTTATGTCCAATGTATATGTAGTGAACCTGCAGACACCTTACAGCTAATTGTCTTTTGGTATCTGGGAAGATACTTGTGATGGTGCTGTGTATTAAGTGATTGCACGTCACGAAAATGAAATTTTGCTGATTCTGGTTACCTGAAGTTCACTTATCTGTCATGTGTGAGATAATCTCTCTTCACTGTTGCACAACTTTCTGTGATGCACATGAAAAGTAGAAGAAATTTTCATTTAAATTTATGGCCAGCCATCTGCAATCAACAGATTACAGCAGTGGAAAGAACTCTTAAATTTATGAAATATGTTATATAATTTAAATTATATATTTTATATCCTTATAAACAAAGACTGTATTTTGTATTTTAACAGTTCATTATTATTAAGTGAAGCATATCATTAGTTACATTGTAAAAGTTATAGGAGAAACAATTAGTGTACATCTGAAAGGCCTTGAGGCCCTACTATTGAGCCACCAGCTTGCCCTTTTCATCCTTCCTGCCTTTCCCATATTCTCCTCACCACAATATAGCTCTGTATTTTAACCAAAGGCAACACAAGTTTCAACATGTTCTTCAGTGGCCAACCCTTGAGAAAGTGCCATACACAATTCACAATTATTTATTGGAACCAGTCACCATGACTTCCATGGATATCTGGTAATAAAACTTCTGTCTTACATATCATGTGTTTATTTGAATACATACCTGTGTGTAATTCTGATGTTTACCCAGTCATTAGCTCTTTTTCTCTTTTGCTTGTCCTTGAGCGCATGGGCATGCATCCATGTGGGAGCTGGCTGGACTTGGATAGGTATATGGTTTGAATTTTGGCCTGAGATTGGCAGAGTCTTGCCAGGTGTAATTGGTTAGTCTAATTGGCTGAAATGGTTTCCTTCCAAATCCATACCTGCGCACCATTTACTTGTTTTTTTTTCCCCTTCCCATTTGGTGGTATATGATCATATTCTGTGCATCAAAAGCAGCAGGTAAGCTTGCATGTTCTTATGTGCGCATGGTTGCACCAACCAGTGATCTGTCTCCACCTTTGGTGGATAAAATTTACATGTTTTATGGGAAAGTTCCAGAATAGCAAATACAAGTTGAGAGATGCATCTTTCCAAAGGAATCTACCTGTGTGGTGCAGGCTTCAGTGGGACTCTTGAAAGATGACATGACCTGATATGAGGCTGGTGTTGATAAATGTCTACTGGGTGAACACACCAAGCCTTTGAGGTGTTAACATAAACATTAGTTCTGTGTGAACATAATTTGTACAATTTGTGGAATACCTTGTTACAGATCTCGGTGTATTTTTCAGTTTTGATTTTGATGCCTCTGTAAGAATGTTCTTACGGTACACACTTTTCACAGAAGTGATTGTTGAGTCAAATAAGTTGTTGAATTGGTAGGTCATATTGTGCCATTGTTAAGTATTTTCAAAATTAAGTGGGTAATGAGATCACATGAGTAATTAGCAGCACTTGACATTAACAGATTGTACTGCTTACAGTTGTTGACAAAGTTTACATGGCATACAATGTTGGGAGTTAACAGTAGCTGAATTAGTGTGAGCTCATGACTAGGCTACAAGCTGGAAAAATGAATTGCTGAATTCCTTTTTTTTGGGGGGGGGTTCTCTTCTACAAAGTGTC
>Ga0123353_10008836_pt1 | contig 13812 bp, 4 predicted proteins | sample TergutLab28metaG_3_FD_92763 | JGI IMG/M metagenome (GOLD analysis project Ga0123353, IMG submission 92763) | Labiotermes labralis P3 segment gut microbial communities from Petit-Saut dam, French Guiana - Lab288 P3 | ecosystem: Host-associated > Arthropoda: Insects > Digestive system > Gut ... | reverse complement strand
CCTATTGCTCTCCCTGTTGGAATTCCTTCATTAAAACCACTCTTTCCTGAAGTACCGAAGACGGAACATTTTGAATAGAATTTTTTGTACTTGTTAAGAATTTTAAAATATACTGTATGTGCTTTGTGCTTTGTTCAGTATTTGTTTTTCTACAAGAAGTGGTTGGTTAAGCAAGTACAGTATTTGTGTTTTATCTGTTTTCCATTTATGTTTGTGGTCAGTTGGTATTTTTATGCTGTGAAGCGGGTTTCCAGGAATGAAGGCCCAGTTTACAACATTGCGCTTTTTGGAAGAGCGTGTTTGACTTGGGATGACTGGCTCTGCAACTGTCGTGTGGGAATTGATCAGGTTGCAGTTTGGTGGGGTGTTGTTGCCTATGATGTCAGTTATGCAGATGACATATTTGCTTCTGTGGATTTGTGTTGGCGAGGGCACTTCCCTTGGAATTCAAACATTTGTTACTGTGGTTACTATCATTACCATCATGGTTATCACATTTCATTCATTCCCACCCCATTGACATCTTGAATTGGCCATGTTATTACCAACTGCAGGAGATTAGGTGTGTGATTTTGTGTGACCCCACTGCTGTAACAAATTATTTCATCAAAATCTGTTCACTGGTTATCAGCTTGAAACATGCAATTGGAGAGACATGTGTCTTGTTCTAAATATTCTTACACAGTGTAGTATAACAAATTAGTTGCCTGAGTAGATAGCGAGACAAGGACATTTTTCACTCTTTCTTGGTATCAGCATCTAATGTCTGGAATGGTTATGATGTGGCTTTCTTCTGGCTAACACAGTTCTGTTTTGTTGGTTTGGAATGTTGGCTTCTGGTTTTTGAAGATTAACTTTGTGTTTCATGTTGGATGAACCACAGAGTTTGGTACATTTCTCTGTCAGGTACTAGTGTCAGGTATTGTTAGTCAAGCCAACAATATGCAACAATGGCACCCTGACCAGATACTAAATTAAATAAACTCAACTCTGCACAACCAAACCCACTTCTGTATTAAGTGGTGATTTATGCCCTACTGTAGTAACTTAATGGCAGACATGGAGGTGGCTCATGAATATAGTTCCAAGTGTTTAACTAAATTTACACAAGAAAATAATAAAAATCATTGTGAAATCTGTGATAAGATAAAAAGGGAACATCAAAAAACTTTGGATGAGCTCTTATCTCTGAAATTAAATACTGGATTTTTGTGGGCAGAAGTTAATACAAACATAGCATCTGAGTCTGAACAGTTCAAATAATGTTCATAATGAAAAATAAGGTGGAGCAAATGAAAATAAATGGATAAAAGTCATAATTGCTCATTCCATGAGGCTGAGAAGACAAATATTTCATCACGCAATCAAACAAATTGAAACTTCAAAATTGCTTTGCCATATTCCTTAACCTACAAGAACTAATAAAAATGGCTTCAAGTACAGGCTCAAAACCAGAGTTTTGAAAGCAAAGGAGAATGAGACCAAGTGCATAACAAACGTAAAATTGCACTAATAGGTGACAGTCATGCAAGAGGTTTTGTAGAGTATTTGATTTACCATATAGGAACTTCTTATGAAGTAACAGGTTATGTGAATCAAAATGCTGATTTGAGGCATATTTACATCACAACAAAAGAAGAGACTGAAAGTTTGACAAATAATGTTGTACTGATATTATGTGTGGGTTCTAGGTATATTGGGAAAAATGTTTCTACAAAAGGGCGCCATTATGTCAAACATTTTGTTGAGAACAGAAGGAACAACGTGATGATTGTGAGTGCCCTGCATAGGTTCGATTTATCAACTTCATCGTTTTGATAGAAAGTTATAAAGAATAAAAAAAATGTTTAATCATGTTCAGGTTATGTAAATGAGTGCGCACAAGGATCACTATACAAGACATGGATTGCATATGAATGGAGCATGGAAGGATTGGATTGCCAGCAGTTTTCATATTGATAGCTATTAAAATTTCAGGGGACTAAGAAATACAAAACCAAGTACTTAATGGGAAAGGTCAGGACACAGAGTTTTGGAATAGACAGTGTCAAGACCACGTTTTCAATAGGAGGTTGCACCACTGTAAATGATACCACAGGCTGTGATCTGACATATGTAGGCAGTTACTTCTGTCATGAAGTGCTTTGATTTCCCACAGTGACAACACTTGCCTGCTTCTTGCTGTTGTGATTATTGCCTTTTCTTTTTGCATAAATACTTCTTATTTGTGTCACTATTGTGTGAAATTCATTACAAGAAATATACTAGACACTTATATGAATAGCCCCTTTCATAGTTAGGTTTTATTAGATAAAAGTTTGTCGTTTTTGACACTGATTGATAACAAGAAGGAAATGAATAGTAACCATATGTCTGAGGATGGTTTCAGAGGCAAGCCTGATGAGCCAATAATATTTTACTTGTGTCTCTTGAACATGAAATGTGCTCACATTTCATGCTTTGTAGAGCACCATACAGAGCAGATAATGTAATAACTACATAAACATTGTGGTTGTATGGTCACATGCATTCAAGCATACAAAAGATGTGTGTGTGTGTGTGTGGTGACTGGGTGTTTCAGGGTAACAGTGCACATTGTCGTTATTGTTGTGTTCAATAACTTATTCTCACTAATCAGTAAATTGGTTACTGTCACTCGCAGTTAATGTGTTTGGCATTAACAGGATTCCTTAACTTTGTAATAATGAAAAACTAGCGTTGTCACATTATGCCTGGGATGGAAGGAAAGAGTTTTAGTGGTAATATGTTTCTTTCATGTGTTTATGTGTGTGTGTAATAAAGTTCTCTTTGTGTGTGGAATGTTGTGGGAAAGGTAGTGTTTGTGGCGTTGGTTTGATAATTTAGCGACCATAGCCTTTTGTTGTCAAGACTTCCGTGTTTTAAAAACCGAGTTAATGGAGGTACAGTCAGGTTAATTCCAAAAGCATAATTTTGTATCAGACTCTGCAGAAAATACTTTTGTTAGATATTACTGTACCTGTTGAGGTTATGAGTTGTTTAATTAGAGATAAGCAAATATCTTTCCGAACAAAAAAATTTCCGTGATTTGTAACATTTTTTGGTAATGGTAATTGAGAGTTATAAAGAAAGTAGATCCAAGGAAACGGAAATTATGTTTTATGAGTGTGTCTTCAAGGAAACGAAAGCCATCCTCGTTTTAAATTATGATTGAGGTCCATTTTCGGCCGAATATGTTTAAATGCCGCTAGTGGAGTTCCGTTCAGACACCGTCAGAAAGTTGTGGGAATCGTAAAGTATGGAGCCCAGCCTGAATAAGATCGTCCGAAAGGGTTTCGTGGAATTCAGACCACACTGAGCTGGAACCGGAAGCATGATAACGGTTGAAACCTCGCGCGAGTGAGGGTGGAAGAGTGCCGCGTACTCCTCTTTGCCGTGACGTATGCCATGGCTCAAGATTGTTGTAGCACGTACATTATTTGTGTGTTCATGTTGCCTCACGAAAGCACTATCCCTCTGTTGCATTGTCAGTGGTGTTGCATTTTCGTGTCATTATGGGGTTTTTGATCTTATTGGCCCTACGTTTTGAAGCAGTGACTGGGACAGAAGTTTTCCATATGCATCCCTCGACTGCCGTTCAGTTCGTAACTCTTAATTACCCGAGAGAAGTGTTCTGTACCACACAACGAAGCTCCTGGTCCAACTGCGAATTCGCTTTCATGACAGCTCCTTTACGGGGCGAGAAGACCCTGGCGCTGAACCGTAAGGGTGTGTACCCACCAGAAGTCTACTGAGTCCAATGAGACTGTAGAGACACGGGGAGGGGGAGGGGTGCACACATACCATGTCGAGTCCAATCAAGTCCGCAGGAATCACGTATATTTTTAGTACTGTTTGAACAGTGCACAGGTCTACAACGGTGGAAAATTATAATCTGCTTGCGTTGCACTCAGTTATATGGAGACTGAGTCTGCGTTGGAAGAGACAAAACATGTGGCGCACTTAATAAACACGAAGAACTGGAATTCGAAATATTTAGACAATCTGCTGTGCAGTTATTACCAAATTCCGAATGTGTAGTCTCTCTTTCTTTGTTCACGAGAGGCATCGCAGACTGCATGATGGTCATGAACTGAAAGAACCGTTCTACATTCATTTCCCAACGCAAAGTAGCAGCCGTCACACCCGATTACTGGAGTCCGACTTAGAAAATGAAACTTGAGGCATCAACACGCTTGGCTCGACAAGACTAATGGGACTGAACTTGGCTGTGCTAGGGTGTACGCATTCCCACCCGCGGCCATCATAAGTAAGCCAAATTGTTGCTGCCGCGTCTTTGCGCTTCTGATTGGACTTGACCACCGTAATCCTGAGTCAGCTGAATCGAGTCCACACCCTCACATCCCATTTCTTTAGAAGACCCGTTTTAATACCACTCGCTCAGATATATACCAGGGTTCCCATTTGCTTCTCATGTTTCCCAACAAATGTATGAATTTCTTATTTCAGCGTGCGCGCTACTTGTGCCATCAGCCTCGTCATATTGATTTTTTCGTTCGAATATTTGGTATAGGTGACTGATTATGAAGATCATCGTTGTAATGTTTTTAACTCCACTGTTATAGTTCTCTACTTTTTTAGGTTCACGTATTCTGCCCAGCACTTTTCGTATTCTCTTATTTGTCCCTTCCTTGTACCTTACTTCATAACCTTCCTAAACATTAGCTGATATGTGTGATCTTTAATACTGTATATAGCATACGGCATCCAGTATGTAAGAAAACGGTTGAACATAATACATCAGAAAATTTGAAGTACATTTTTTTGGTTATTTATATATTATGGAACAGTTGAATATTATTGACTCATTGTGTGTAATGAACAGTTTTACAAGAACTATAGGGTATTTGGGAAACTCGGAAGCTGTTCGAAGTCTCGTATGTCGTAAATACATGTCGAGATTTTTGTGTGTCGACACGCAAGTAGGCTACTGCCATTGATAATATACATCGGTGTGGTCCGAATCCCCTCAACTTCGTGGTCCACACATGGTAATTTTGTCTTGTAAGACCACGTAGTACTGTGTGAGAGCAATAGTGTTTAGAGATTCCTGTATAGTGAAGCCTGGCAGCCTTGGCACAGATACAGGCATAGCCTGTCGTGGATGTAACGACATCGTGTTCTTGGAGTGCTTTTATTGCAGAACTGGTTTTTCGGCATGAGTGTTCGTGGACTGCGAAGTAGCGACCCGCGGCTGGACCACCGTTTCAGTTTTGTGGCCGCAACACTTTTAGGCGAGTTTAGTTAGGGTGTGGGGTCTTTGACCTTTTTAGTGCTTCATTTGGTTCACGCCCTTTGTCATACTGCACTAGGTAGTAGTGTGTGTTTGCATGAAATTCAAATGCTGTTTCGTTTACCAAGTTGAAACAGTTTTTACATTGTAGGTCTGGTCTAAATTGAAGCCACTTCAACCTGCGTACAGGATGTGCGTGCATGGTCCCCCCTCTCCCTCCCTTGCCGGATATTGGTACCGGTACAGTGACAGTTGAGCAAGTCGGCGCCCCTTACGCAATTTTGTAGACTAGTGCGAGATTATATCGTGCAGCATACACTCGGTCGTCCGACCCTCGCCCAACTGTCTCGCATTAACCAGCCCGCGCTTCCGATCTGCAAAAAAAATGGCAATTCGGAAGTATGGTTGTGTAGAAACTTTGCATTTATCGCTTAGGTAACATACTGACCCGTATTTGTGTGTGTGTGTGTGTGTGTGGGGGGGGGGGCAGTAATGTAGCCTGCAGAATTAGTTACAACGCGGCGACGCTAGGTCTAGTAGGCCATGCGACTCAAGTCCAACTCGTTTAGTGGCGGAAACTGCCGACACATACCGAGGCCTTAAAATGTGTTTTTAGGACTTACTTTTGTATTCCATATAAATGTTTTACCATACAAATATTATTTTGTGTTCAAACATTGCCTCGTTTTGTTATTTGGCTTCCTAAATTCGCATCTTTGGGCTAGTTTATAGGCTAGAAGCGGACACCGAACAAACGACACGGGCTTTTCAGACTCAGTCTTTCCCCGAGTTAGACCAGATAACGGAGGGTTATGTGTATTTTTTGACTGCATTCAGGAATTACGAGTCGGTCTGTCGGTATTGTCTTGGAGGGACTGAGGAACTCCAGGAAAAAGGCTGATGAACCTGGTGTCCTTGCTGTAGTAAGACAGATCCGAAGCTTTACGTCATCATCTTGGTGGGTGCATGTTGTTAACTACTGTTAATTGCAGGAATGACCTTTTCTGACAGTCCATTCCCCCCCCCCCGTATGTTATATATTTGACACTACAGAACGAATTTCGATTGAATTTTGTGTTTGGGCTTGTTGCAACACATAGTTCTATGTTGTTGGACCCAGTCGTATACTCGTGTATGCTTCAGTGAAATGCATTTATTGATTGACTGTACAAGGTATTTGTTTTAAACGTAAGTTGTTCCAACACGCCGATTTTCACGAAATCTGACAGTAAGAGTGCAAGAAATTAGTGTCGTGTAGCATAAGATACAAAACTCAGAAAGATCTGCAGTGTTTTGTACTGCGAATGTTTAACGTAAAGTAGTACCGGGTTGGCATATTTGTTGCACTGACCGTGACACTGGCCGTAAAACCAAGGAGTCATGGTTCGACCGGGCAGGGGCAAGGTATCGTTTCCAAAGTGTCCAGACTGTGGGGCCCATACATCCTAAAAGTCAGTGGGTAGAGGGGATAAAGCGGTCGGAGCGCGAGGCTGACTACTCACCTTAACTAGTGCCAACGTTACGAACTAGAGGAGCTACACCGTCACTCCCCCATATGCCTTTATGCAAGGCGAGTACAGGACAGCTTGACTTATATTTTCGTTGTTACGTATGCATTGTCGTATCTGTAGTGTGATTGGTTTTGGGGCAGGGGGCTTGTTCCTGCAGTAAATGAACATCAAGATGAATGTTGTATTGTTTAAATAAACTGGAACAGAATCGTTGCCTCTGCAGGATCCACATAGTCTTGATGGACACCGAAATCACGAATGCACCGAATATGGACCCTGCGAAGTTGAAAAGTTGTGAAAATTCTGCTGCGGCCTTTAACTGGTTTTGTCCTCCCCCCCCCCCCGACAAATTTGGGCACTCGAAATGTCAGCTCCTATGTACCCATTACTGCCATTTATTGCTGCTGCCATTTCTGATCGCGGCTGCGAGTACCCTTTGACTGCCGACATAACTCATACATAACGAATGAATAGCAAGAGTTGGCTTATTTCTTCTTTTTTAATAAAACCTGCGGGTTGTTAGCATTTGCCATCATAACCAAGTTCTTTTAAAATACACTTTCTTCCAGGTGAATGTCCTTAAATAGATCCCGACAATTTCCTGACGCATCGTTTAATTTCAACGTACCTAATGATCGTCGTCGGACCTTATTTCGTAAATAGCCATTGACGCAAGAGGTTTCCCAGCCGCTGCTTCCTGTCGTGACACTCGTCTGTGTGTGTGTGTGTGTGTGTGTGTGTGTGTGTTTGTGTGTGTGTGAAATTTGCGGAATATTTCCTGGAAAAATTAACGGGGGGTTGCGCAGTCAGTGTAATGTCTGACTGTGGGCTGGATGACCATGGTTTGACTTTTTGGCAGGGGCTGGGGGTTTTCGGTCTCCAGACAGGCCCTTGGTCCGTGTAGCCTCCTATTCACTGGATACTGAGTATTTTTTTCGATTATTTGACCAATCACACATGTAATTAAATTATTTATTATTTAAAAATTGAGTTTCTACTTCACTGCACTTCGCTTAATTTACACAGAGCACTCTATGCGAAATATATAGGTAACCCATGAATACACTGTAGATAAAATGCAGTATATTGAACGTTGAATTAGAGGTACATGTATTTACCATTGTGCGTTAAGTGATGAAACGGTCGAAGCATGTAAAGGACCAGTCAACTCTGTAAAAAAAAAATACTGAGTTAAGTAAGCGAAGAATTGTATCTCCAGTCCTTTGTATGTCGCCGTGCTATGTCTTTATTTAACGCATTTTTTATGCATTTTACGTAATATGTATTGAACTGGGATGGGCTTTGTAAAGTGGCTAGGCTACGAGCTGGATAACCGAGGAATGGTGCTTCGATGCCAGGCAGGAGCAAGCGATTCTTGTCTTATTTGAAGCGTCCGTATCGGCCCTGTGGTCCACCGTATTCAGTTTGTAAGGAGTCTTCTGCTGCCTGGGCGTGAACCTGATTACTTCTCTCCGTCTAATGCGGAGGTTATTGAGTGAAGCAATACATCCACCACCCATATGCTTGATTAAGCACACTCACTTTTTGTTTACCTCATTTAAATAGTTCTTTTTCAGGGAAAAAAGAAAACCAGGCTGAGTACAGAAACATTTGAATTAAATTTTGCCAGAATGGAATTAAGTTTCTCCGTGGTTGGGAAAGATAAGAGAAGTTCTAAATGGTGATGCAATTTAGTCTGCTGAACCTTCCCTTCATTGGTAGACTGATTAAGTCTTCTCGTTTTATTGAACTCGAAGGTTTACCGCCCTTGTACCTTATTCTGAGTCATTTTAGTTAACTCTTCTTCTACACCGTATCTATCCACGTTACATAGTAATAATTTCCCACTAACGCCTAGGTTTTCCGGACATGTTTGTACCATTTCTCGTTTCTTTCTCTTTGTGTTAAACGACTTCGAGCCGGGTAGCGCAGTTGGTATAGCGAATGGGTTTAGAATGCCGGTAGAGTGAAGAGATTTTTCTCTTCACTAAAACGTCATGATCGGCTCTGGGACCCACCCAGCCTCCTATCCAATTGGTACCGGATTCTTTCCCGGGGTTAAAGCGGCCGGTGCCTGGTGTTAAACATTTACCACCATATAGTACCAAGGTTAACGAATGTACCTGTATCTTTGCACCCATATATGCTTCCATGGCGCTTCCTTGGAAAACTGTACCTTTTTTACGTGTTTAATGTCTTGTACATCCCAACATTCAGTGTTTGTTTAATCAGCGAGGTCATATTACTGGATGTAATTGTGCTACAAATCTGTTAATCATACTGAAACATTCTTTCGGTGAAGTGTTAATTTTTTTTATAGTTGTGAACAGTTTAAACGGCTAAAGATATGTAATGTACATATTTTGAAAGAAGGTTGGAAATATTCGTGTAAGGTATCATAGAGGCGCGTTCGAATCTTTGGATCCTGGTCTCTGCTGAGATGGCCGTACCATGTCATCTGCTTGTTTCAGGCATTGTGTTGTTTACAGTTGTGCATTAGTATAGAATGTTATTAATATCATTAGGGTCTATTACCGTATTGAATAATTTGTTGTTTGAAATTGTAAGTCGTGCATAACGTTAAGCCCAGTGCAATATTTTGTAATTCCCTGTCTTACAATTGATATTTCTTACACAATTTATAGGTGTTCATTACTTCATAATTTCGTATTCGTGGGTATAAAAGGGGCAAATATGTCCTTGTCCACGCCATGAAGGTATGTAGAAGTGGTGGAGGTAGTTCCACTCATGCTTAACGTCGGCGCTAGAGGGAGGTGCGTGGTTATCTTCACGCCCCAGGCGCTTTACCGCCCGGGAAAGAACTTCGGTACCCATCGAACAGGAGATTCGGTGGGCCCCACAGCGTTTATGGATTTGAACCCCGGAACGTAGTCGTTATACCCACTGCAGAAGACTCAAATATTAAATATTGTGATTGCCCTTTTATGTTTGTTTAATCATGCAGCATGTAAATGGCAAGAGAAGAAATTCCGATGTGCACAGAAACGCGACGTCACACAAAGACTGCGTGTGATTGTTACATTACACAAGACGTTTTAACTGCCCTGTGTGACGCCATATTTTGTAATTACAGTCAAGTGTAAAGCAGTACGTAAACATTATGATAGGGTTTTATTTTGCCTTAATTGTGCGACGTGTAGAACACAGGGTGCAGTCCGTCGAAAGCAGTGGGTATGAAATATGACTAATTTATATTTTTGCCGTTATTACCCCGGCATGAATGTCGATCTTTTTTTTTTTTTCGCGATATTCTCGTGGCTCATCTGTGGCTTGTCTGGCTCTGCTGCATTTTTAAAATTATATCGTAAACGGCACGATTTTCATTAAAATATGTTGAACATGAGCTGCGTGTTTTGATTTTCTCCAAAACTTTATCTGAAACTTTTTCCAGTTCAAGAAGAATTTAGCCAGATGTTGATATAAATTCATGTAAGTTTTCGTGTAAACTATCAGCCATTTTTTGTTAGATTTTAACCGTACTTGAATTTTCTCGACATTTTCCAGAGTATAATTTCGTGGAAAGTCCGCCCAGTGGGGACTGAGTTATTCCATGCAGACGGACGGGCGAACGGGCATGCAGACAGACATTAGCGAATCTTACTGTCGCTTTTCGCAACGCTGAGAACTTACGTAAAAGAGTTTTAGCTGTGGCAGGTACTAATCAGAGATAATCACATGGGAGTGTCAGAGGACTGTTATAGTATTCATTCACTTCACCTGTTGCTGCACAGTGCTGTAGTGATATGCAGGAACCTGGGATGGCCGGAGAGTTTTACGATCTTTAGAGTTAGTGACAGTAAGATAAAACCACAAAAAGAGCTGAGTCAGTGGAGCGTAGCCATCTGGGGTCAACGACTTACCACCCTGTTTGTGAGACGAGCCGATGAGCATCAGCCCCAGTAAACTCACTCAACGTTAACTTTATCTTGTTCGTACCTGTGCACTAATATCACCATATCAAATAAGTACCGATGAACGTTTTAACAATATATGCGTGTATTCGTCGGTATTTATTTGATACACTCTACGTGCCTGAGTCCCGTATCTAAAATTTACAGGCGACATAGGAACTTTGTGTTTTAGACTTAACAGTTTTCCGTATAATTCGTTTCGAACTACTGGATGCAACGTGTAAGGATCATGTTCGGGCCGTATTTATTAATCTGATAGGGATTTTGATTGAATGTGATAGTGGAGATGAGTTGTATAAGAAGTTGCGTTGATTTGATTTTCATTCATGTAGGACCATTGTTTAGCGTGCTTTACGTGGACCTGAAATGCCCTTTATCAGGCAAGGAAGCTCTTTCTAACGAGAATACGGGCCTTCTTAAGCCGTGCCGGTTTTTAGACTTTCTTTCATAGGCGGGAGGAGTGTAAATTTAACATTAGACAAAGAAACGTACTAATGCCCTGTGCTGTGTACTGGATTTGTGAAGAACATTAGCGTCAGTGAGGCATGAAGAACCAGTACGTGTTTCCCAGTCGCATGGCCTAAATTTGCCACCTGCTAATGTTAATTAATTAGGACAGAATATTAATGCTAAAGAAACAAGGGAGAAATTCTACATATAAGGCATACAAGGACTAATAGCGTGCATCATTTGGTACACAGGAAATTGATAGATGAACATGACACGAAATCAGGAGCAGCGGCAAAGTTGTATTATAGTTGCGTGTAGTGAATTAGTTGTGAATGTTTGAAGACTGAACAGCCAGGTGATACGATCTCAACATTTTGGGCCCAACTCCGAGTCTGTTACTGCTTGCTAGATGGTAGCCTCCTTCCACCTGTAACCGTAGTCTTCGGTGTGAACGCGTGAAGCTTGTGTCCCAAGTTCATCCTTATTATTTTGCTAAAACGAAGTCGGTAAGTGACTGGGTGCAGGCAGGGACAAGATCATCCTGTACTCCAAAACGTCGAGACCGTCTGTGGGTCCCATCCTGCCTTTCATTCCGGGATTAGAGCGGCCGGGGCATGAGGTAGAACACTCACCTCCATCTTGTGCCGAGGTTAAGAAATGGAACTGTATCTCCATTGCCCCCTGTGCCTTCGTGGTGTGCATGGGCGCTGTTTTGAATTTGCCTCTTCGCACATTCAAGCTGTGTGTTCCATATGAAAAAATGACTGAAAGTAGAAAGAGATGACGCAAGTCTTCCCCTTACCTTACCTGCTTGGTCGGTTGATTGGCCCATTGCGACTTTGTTTCGTCTCGAAGTGGATTGAGCACATTGCTTCGAATTGTGAGTAAAGTGCTCCTGAAATTGCAGTACATGTCTTGACCGACGGTGGACGAAGCGAGAAATTTAGGATATCAAAGGGGACTGTAAGTTGCGCAGTTTGTATGGTGAGTTAGAGTAGGTAGTGCGAGTTATGCGGTTTCCACAGTGGTGATTCGAGGATTCCGATCTTCTAGCACGTGATGCTGCGTCGGTGGGTTGTTTCTGGCGTCTCGAAGGAACGTTCCTCCTTCATCGTCAAAGGTTTTAAAGGTCCTTGTACCTTGAACCCCTGTATATGAACGTGGCATGTTTCGTCGAAAAGCTGGAAACCTTCTACCCAGCGAATCGGCGTAATAGATCAGAATCCTAGTAAGTTAAACCGTGGTTGCGCTGTTTGGTTGTTTGAGGGTGACACGGAACTCAGGCTAGGAATTTTTGCGATAGATGAATAGCCTGCGCAATACCACCGGAATTGAAAGAGATTGTTGTATGCGTAAGTTTTTTGAAACTGGTCTTATAATTGTGTGAGTAAGGAGTTGTGAATCAAAATGGAATCTCATCTCTATCGGGCCAGTGAATTTCGCAACGACAGGGTACCGGGACGGGGCGTATGTGGTGTAGGGTCTTCCGTGCTTAACGTGTTAACTGCGTGTACGCGTGACATAAATTGCCGAGAGTTCTGTGGGTAGTAACGATGTGTATTCAGAGTTAATCCTGGCTTGCTGGTTCGCAGAGAGTGCTGTGAGACCGGCGGACTGGCGAGAACTCTCAGACTACGAAATACTCGTTTGTACGCGCGAGTAAACTTCTTTTAGATCTGAGAGCAAGAATATGGCGGCGGCCGAATTAGTTCAGTAACGTTCCGACACTGCCCGGACAAGGGTGGCCTTCGCGAAGCAAAACTCGCGGCTTCACGTGTTGTGGCTGTAGTTATTAATAAGAGAGGAAGTAAGAAACGAAAGTGTTGGTTAAAGTTAAATGTGTTGCATACACATTATTGAAATAGGCTTTATGTACAAGGTCATATGAATAAGTACATACAGAATGTGCAAACTTTTAAGTGTGTGTATCACACGTGTTGCATAATCTAACATAGATAATGCTTTGTAATTATGTATTTAGTAGTTTATTTATTGATACTGTTAGTACCTAGACTGTGTAACCTCGAATTATTGTAGATAGTGGATAATAAACTTAAAAGGACGTAGGTAGGCCTGCTGTCCTGGAGTTTTCCTGGATGGACTGTGGTAAAGCATGAAGGACCAAAAGCTAATCGGTCTCCTGGGCGAGATTCAGACCGGGAGCCTCCGAAATACAAGCTGGAATCATTGCTGATCCGCCAGAGTTCTTGCGAAGACAGTTTGCTGGCGCACATACATAGTGCATGCAGTTTACAAATTATTAGTCTGTTTCAGATAAAGAAAACACCTTTGGAGTTCGTCCATATATACATGCGGCACAATACGAGAAACTGATTTCGAAGGTTTTGAATTTATCGCTGTGCCTCATTCTAAGTGGTTTTCAGCGCTTGCTTGCTGAACGTCAACACTTCTTCCCCCCCTCGCGATCTTTATAATGTATGTGGCAGAATTGTGTTGAATCCACCCCCCCCTTTTTTTTTTTGAACAACGGAATGTGCGGAAAAGTCACTAAAGTCATTATTCGCCTGTGGATGGAATCGAAGGTTCAGAGCTGGATGGGTCTGCCCTTAAATACATCCTAATGTTTGTGTGGCGTTGATGGACTAACTTAATTTCTGGATACTAAAACGCATTTTTTTTTCACATT
>Ga0123353_10008835_pt1 | contig 13813 bp, 14 predicted proteins | sample TergutLab28metaG_3_FD_92763 | JGI IMG/M metagenome (GOLD analysis project Ga0123353, IMG submission 92763) | Labiotermes labralis P3 segment gut microbial communities from Petit-Saut dam, French Guiana - Lab288 P3 | ecosystem: Host-associated > Arthropoda: Insects > Digestive system > Gut ... | reverse complement strand
TAGCTGAACCAGGCGCCCTGTTTGGCGATCACGCCGTGCTCGACGGCCAAATCCACCAGGTCGCCGATGTAGCTGATTCCGCTGTCGAACATGATGTCGAACTCGGCAGCCTTGAACGGGGCGGCCACCTTGTTCTTCACCACGCGGGCGCGGACGCGGTTTCCGATGGCGGTTTCTCCGTCCTTGATCGTCTGGACGCGGCGGATATCCAGGCGGACGGAGCTGTAGAATTTCAACGCGTTTCCGCCCGTGGTCGTCTCGGGGTTGCCGAACATCACGCCGATTTTCATACGAATCTGGTTGATGAAAATCACGGTGGTGTTGCTCTTGGAGACGATACCGACGAGTTTCCGCATGGCCTGGCTCATCAGGCGGGCCTGGAGCCCCATCTGCTGCTGGCCCATGTCACCCTCGATTTCCGCCTTGGGAATCAAGGCCGCCACCGAATCGATCACGATCACGTCGACGGCGTTGGAGCGGACCAGCAGTTCACAGATTTCCAGCGCCTCCTCACCGTTGGACGGCTGGGAGATGAGCATCTGTTCGAGATTCACGCCCAGTTTGCGTGCCCAGGTGGGGTCGAGGGCGTGTTCGGCGTCGATAAAGGCGGCCACGCCGCCAAGCTTCTGCGCACTGGCGATCACATGCAGGGCGAGCGTCGTTTTACCCGAACTTTCCGGGCCGAACAGCTCACAGATGCGCCCGCGCGGCATGCCGCGCCCGCCGAGGGCGAGGTCCAGGCTCAGCGACCCGGTCGGGATTCCCGGAACGGCCTGGATCTGATCCTCCGCCATTTTCATGATGGCACCGGTGCCGAAATTTTTCTCGATCTGTTTCAGCGCGGCATCGAGCGCCTGATCGCGACGCTTATCGACGGTCTCGACCTGCTCCTTTTCCTTCGCCTTTTCCTTCGCGGTCTGCTTGGACATTACCTGATCTCCTGAATAAATACCGGATCGTTCTCGCGATTCCCGAATGTCTGTTCCAACACCGACGCTCCCGGGCAGATCGCCCAAACGCGTCACATCCGCTACCGTACGGATTTTGTTCGGATAACACAATCAAAAACCTAACTTTTTTCAAAAAATAATGTACCACACCCGACAACCCGACGCCGAGTGAAATGATTTTCATAAATTCGCGTGGTATTTTCCGGTTTTTCGGCGACAATAAGGTCGGTTCTACATACCAACGCGAGGAGAGGAGAGGTGACGTATGGAGACGAAGAACCGATTATCGGTCCGCGGTCTGGCGCGGGTGGGGCTGGTTTTGGCCACTTGCGTGGTGGTATTTTTCGCCCACGCGCAACAGGCCGGCGCACCGGGTTCCGAGGCGCGGACCGACACAGGTCCGCTGGTGTTGCGCGGACATGACGGGGAGATCCACGCCGCCGCGTTCAGTCCCGACGGGACGCACGTCGTCACGGTTTCGGTGGACAAAACCGCCCGGATCTGGGACGCCGGAAGCGGCGAGGAGTTGGCTGTGCTGCGCGGGCACGATGCGTCGTGCACCGCGGCCTTGTTCAGCCCCGACGGAAAACGCGTCCTTACGGCCTCGGCGGACAAAACCGTCCGCGTCTGGGACGCCGGAAACGGCGAGGAGTTGGCCGTTTTGCAGGGTCACAAGTCCGCCGTCAACGCCGTCGCGATCAGCCCCAACGGCCGATGGATCGTCACGTCCGCCTGGAGCGACGTCGTGCGCGTCTGGAGCGGAGCCAGTCAGGAGCAGGCCCTCCTGCGAGGGCACAAAGGTCAATACTTCGTCTTCTCCGTCGCGTTCAGTCCCGACAGCCGCCGCGTCGTCACCACCTCCAGCGACAACACCGCCCGCGTCTGGGACACCCGAGGCCGCGAGATGGCCGTACTACAGGGGCATGCGTATTACGTCACGTCCGCCGCGTTCAGTCCCGACGGTCGGCGCGTTATCACGGCCTCCTGGGACAACACCGCCCGCGTCTGGAACACCGACATCGGCCGGGAACTCGCCGTCCTGCGCGGGCACGGTGGATACGTCCACACCGCCCTGTTCAGCCCCGACGGCCGCCGCGTCGTCACGTCCTCGGCGGACAAAACCGCCCGACTCTGGGACGCCAACAGCGGAAAACTGCTGGTCGTTCTGCGAGGACACCAGAACAGCGTCTGCTCCGCCGCGTTCAGCCCCGACGGAAAGCTGGTCGTCACGGCCTCGCCGGACAACACGGCCCGACTCTGGAACACCGCCGACGGAAAAGAACTCACCGTGCTGCGCGACCCGCATCGCGAATCTCCGTCCGCCCCGCGGTCCGACGCACCACGCGGCTCGACGAGCGACCCGCAACGTGGCCGCGCCGGCCTCGGAGGAAACATCGCCGCCTTCAGCCCCGACGGAAAACGCCTCCTCACCGTCGCCCAAAGCCACACCGCCCTGCTCTGGAACGTCAACACCCTCCTGGGCCTTCCCGACACCAAAGAATCTCGCAACCCCGACGCGGATGACGAGGAGTTGAGCGACGAACCGGACCGCCAGCCGTAACGACAACAATTTATGATTCCTTATTTCACCGATTCCCACCGATAAGCGCCTATAATGACCACCACAACATAAGGACCGAACCATGCAGAAAAAACAACACGGATGGATTCACCGGTACAGAAGGCCGTTCCTGTGGATCAACGGAACCCTCTTCGCGCTGCTGTGGGTGTTTACCACACCGCGGTGGTCGTTTCCCACGCCGGTTGTCGCCGAATTGGCCGAGGCATTGGGGTATCTGTGCCTGGTTGTCGGCATCATTGGCCGTATCTACGCGTCCTTTTCGATCGCCTCGCACAAAAATGCCCAAGTCGTCAAAACAGAACTGTATTCCGTCGTCCGACATCCGCTGTATTTCTTTTCGATCCTGATTGCCGTCGGTATCGGGCTATTGACGTCACGAGTGGAATTGCTTGTATACATGATCGTGTTTGTCCTGGTGTGTTTCATCCCCATGATTCGAAAGGAAGAGAAATACCTGGAATCCAAATTCGGCCAGGAGTACACGGAGTATAAACAACAGGTCCCGATGCTGCTGCCGAACTTTTTCAAATGGACGGCCCGCGAAAAAGTGGAAATCAATCTTCGCCTCGTGACGCGAACGATCCTGGACGGGTCGATCGCGCTGCTGCTGTTCCCGGCCGTGGAGATCCTGGAGATCGTCAAGGCGTGGCATGGCTGAACAGGCCGTGACAAGCGATTATTGAAGCAGTTTCGCGACGGATTGTTCGACTAGCTTCAGATGGTGCTCCAGGATTTTCTGCCTCACATCTTCCGGCGACATGAAATCGGAAAAGGTTGCATAGCTGCCGCCGTCGACATCTTGCAGATATCTCGCGACAATGGAGGCCGCATCCATGCCGTTTTGCAGGCCAATCAATACGCCTTCCGTTCCATGCCGGCGCCTGGACGCACGCGGTGGATCATGAAGTAGCGCAGGGCGTCCAGAACGTGGTCGGGACCGTCTTTGACCGGTTTGTCGCGCTCGCCGATGGCGTCGGGCGGCGGGTAATGGTAATTTTCGAACGCGTCGCGCAGCAGACGGCAGCGCGGATGAATCGCCAGCCGCGGACCACCGTCGGCCGGGGCCAGGCACATGCGGATCAACTCCAGCCCCTCGGCGATCGTGCTCGGGCGGAACGTGCAGGGGATGCCCTCCCAGGCCAGCATGTCCGTGCAGGCGGCGCCGCTGGTGGCTTCCTTGGCCTTTCCGGCCGGGTCCACGTACGTCGCCGCCGCCGGTCCCGGATCGCGGGCGAGAATCTCCTTGGCGTGTTCGCTCAGCGCCCGGCGCGAGGCCACGTACTCCTGCAACACATGCACCGCGCCCGCAGGCGTGACCTGTAGCCACAGGCAAACCAGCGGGTTGCGATACCCGAAGTCGATCGCGCGATACAGCGGCCAGTCGCGGACGTACTCGACCTCGCGGCAGTGCTGGGCGGCGGCGAATTCGGGAAAGACCAGCCAGTCGCGGCGGACGCCCTGGCAGAGCATCTCGGCCTCCCAGGCCGCCCGGCTGGAACGGGCCTTGATGGCGATCGCGTCGTCGATGGCGAAGAACCCGTTGGCGTTTCTCGCCACACCCCGGCAGTCGGGCGCCAGCGCGCACGGTTCGCATCGACGCGACTCCGGGCAGCGCTCAATGACCTCCCACAGGCACCACTGAATCAACCGATACCCGCCGGGTTGTCCGCTGCCGCCCTGTCCGCCACTGGTCAGCAGGGCGCCCGTGCGGGCCTGATCCACGAGCGTCTGCATCAGCCCGCCGCTGCGGTGCAGCGTGCTGATGACCTCGATGCTCCCCCGGGCGCCCTTGACCGACCGCGTGGCGAACTGCACCGCCCGCCACACTTCGGGGTCGAACAGGTCCACCTCGTCGCAGCGGATTTTCTGCACATGTTGACCTCGCACGGCGGTTTGACTTTGCGCGAGCATTTGAATGACCGATCCCGTGGCCGTGCGGACGCGGGTTCTCGACGCCCGACCTTCGAGCAGATCCGGCTGCCGGGCGGCCAGTTCGCGGATGTACTCGGCCAGGCGGTCGCTCTGGTCGAAGCTGCCGCCGAGCACGCTGATTTTGAGAGGCCCGTGGCAGAGCGCGTCGAGCATCGTCGCGACGGCGGCGAGAAATGTTTTCCCCCCGCCACGATTGGCCCAGACCAGCAAATCCCACTGCTCGAAAAAACTGGCGGCTAGGTAATCCATCGGCGACTGATGATTCGGACAGACCGCGCGGTCGGGAACGCACAAACCAAAATGCCGCCGAACAAATGCCGCCAATTCCGCCCGATCCCGCGGCGTCGCCTGCGTCAACCGCCCCGTCCGCTCATCAATCGTCAACGCGTCGTCATCAACCGTAGCACGGGCGTCTCGCCCATGCCCGACGTGCCTTCGCACACGCTCGTCATCCACCGCGTGTTCAATCTCTGTTGTTTCCTCGCGTTGATCGGCCATCCGCCACAACATCTCCACCCCGCCGCCCTGCCGCCGTCCAAATCCAACTCCACCGCTCGTCCGTCGTACCTTCTTTTTCTCTGACATGGTAACCCCCTGCAAAATGATCCTGTGAACAACAAGACATGGGTATGGCTTGCCTCTTTGCGCTGTAGCGTGTTGTGAACTACAAAACGTTCGTTCGTATACGACGTTCTACAACGCAAAAAGGCAAAGCCAGCTTTATGGTTTTTCGTCTTCGCCGGCGGCGTTCCGCTGTCGAACCGCCGCCCGCACCGCCGACGTCAGCGCCGCCCCGCGACGCCGGCGAGGCCCGCCGAACCGCCGCAATGCCCGCTCCACAAACGCCGCCTCCGCCGATGTCACATGAAACACCAGCACCTGAAACGCCAGCGACTGCCTTGTCCGCTCTGCCCGCACCGCCAATGACTTGCCCATCGTTATCCCCTTGTCCCAGATATGAAATCCGAAGCACGAAATCCGAAACAAGTTCCAAAACCCAAAAAGGAAAATTCCAAACGGCGAGGCCACACGTCACGGCGCATGACATAACCGTTTGGAATTTGGAATTTTCTGCTTGGGAATTTGTTTCGGATTTCGAACTTCAGATTTCGAATTTTCGCAGCCGTCCTCGACACCCCGGTCGAACACATAATAAACATACCGCCGCGTCGCCTGGCGACAGGCCGTCGCGATGGGGTCCGTCAGGCGGGCCAGGCGGCGGTCGTCCATCGTGCGATGGAGATAGGCCGCCAACTCCCGCCGCAAAAAGCGGCCTCGAGCCGTCGGACGATCCATCAGCCGCCGGACCGATTCGACGTCCGCCACCTGCCTGGCCGACAATCCCACCGCCTGGGCCGCGCTGAGAAACCTCGCCGCGGGCGCGTCGGTCACGGTCCATGCCCGCATACCCGCCCGCTCGAAAAACGGATGCACCGCGCCCATCGCCGCCAAGGCCTCCACGCGCGGCGTCGCCGCGTGCTCCAGCGCGTGCCGAACCATCGCCACCGCCAGTCCCGCCCCGCGAAAGGCCGGGTGCACCACCACACGCGAGATGCACTCCAATTCCGCGTTAAGCCTCGCGACGGAGGCGGACCGGTCGCCGCCGCTATAGCGTCCCGCGAAGGCCTGGTTCCGTCCGCGAACGTTCAGGACCGGAGGAGACACCACCAGAACGCCCGCCCGCGAGGGCGCGAGCGCCCGTTCCACCGGTGACAATTCCGCCAGCCACGCCGCCGTCGGCCTGGCGACGTACACCCGCTTATGCGCCGCCGGAGGACCGGCCAAATAATGAAACCCCGCCATCGCGCGGTAATCGCCAATGCCGCCGGGCGCGATGATGAACCAGGAGGCAGGCGAGACGCCCACACAACGTGACGCGGGCGTCTCGCCCGCGCTGTGCGTTCCATGTGACTGTTCCGTGAAAAACGTCAAATCGGCTTCGCCGCCCGACGCGGGCAAGATGCCCGCGGGACGCGCGGGCGAGACGCCCGCGCCACGGCACACCTCCGCCGGTTCACCGAGCCGCTTGACGATCGTCACGTCGGGTAACAGGTCGGTCAGCAGGTCCGCGCGCGGTGTCGCCAGCAACAGCGCCAGACGGCGGTCCGGTGTGACCAGTTTCCGCACCTGCCGGCACAGCATGCGGGCCGTGAGCGTGTCCAGTGTGGAGCAGAACTCGTCGGCCAGCACGAGCGTCGGATGTCTCCGCCTCCGGGCCCGATGCAGCGCCGCCGCCAACGCCAACCGATACCGCTGCCCGCCCGAAAGCCGGCCCGCGGGCGTGACCAGCGCCGCCGCGTCCGCCAGACCGCAACGGCTGAGCAATTCCAACCGCCACGACAGCGGTCCACCCGCGAGCACCTCCATCGCCGGCCTGTCGTCGCCCGCGAGCGCTTCCGCGTCCAACCAGACCGCATCGCGGCACCGCCGGCGGGCTTCGCGCAACAGCACGCTCTTGCCCGCGCCCGAAGGTCCGATCACCGCCACGATGTCACCAGGCTTCATTGTCAACGACAGACCGTCGTAGAGCACCTGCTCGTGCCCCATCGAGAGCCCGAACATCGCGGCCACGTCCGCCGTCTCACCACGCCATCGCGACGAGGCCCGTACTTTCCCATTGACCTGGCACATCCAGTCCGACATGAATGCCCCCATACTCCCGCTGAAGACGTGACGCGCGCGTTTCGCCCGCGTCATGTGAATGCGCCCCTGATCATCCGACCTCGGCCAGCACACCGGCCAACGCCTTCGTTTCGAGTTTCTGCCGGGCCTTTTCGCGGCGATGGTACGCCATCTCCCCGTGCAGCCGGTCAATCTCCCGGCGAACCTGATGCAGCGTCAGCCCCATCGCCTCGGCCACCGTTCGCAGCGATTGCCCCTGGCAGTAATACCGCCGAACCACCTCGGCTTCGCGCGGATTGAGGTACAGCATCAAGCGGGCGGCATCGAGAAATTTCTGGCTGGACATCCGCTTGGTCAACTTGTGAATGTGATACCGAACGGTCCGCGGGTTGATCCCGGCGATCTGGCCAATCTCCTCGGCGGACTGGTTTTTCAACATCACCGCCTCCACCAACGCCCGGTCCCTCGGAGAGAGCAACTCGGCCCGCGCGATCATTAAGTCAGCACTCTTAGGAAACTTACGTGTTTTTGCAACCGATTCGCGCAGCCTGGTAATCATCCTGAATCTCCTTTTTCATCACTGCGATTACCCTGTTATTCATCAATCAACAAACCACTTACTTTACGTATGGTAGAATGAAAACATTCATAGTCAAGAAATTTGTTGATTATTTTACATTTTTTTGTTGCCATGATTCCATAAAAATGTATACTTTTTTCACTCACGGAGGAGTTTCGTCGGTCTGAGTGACAACAGGATGTCACTGCTGAAGTGCTATCGTGCCAACTCGCACCCTGACATGGCACGTTACGGTAAGGCCTGGATGCGAGACGACATTCGGTGGAAATGGATACTATGTTAAAGTCGAGGATTACGAATGGACAGCAAGGACATTGGGAAGATCATCCGCTCCAAGCGGGAGGAACTGGGATTCACGCAGGATCATGTCGCCATATTGGCGGAGGTGTCCAAACCGTACCTGTCCAATATCGAGACCGGCCGGGCAAAAAATCCCCCTACTGACACGGTGCTCGCCTCGCTGGAGAAGGCCCTGGGTTTCGCCAGCGGTGAGCTGGTGGGTCTGGCGCATTTCGCCCGCACGCCCTCCGACGTCCGTCACGCGCACGAGCAGCAGATGGCCGAACTGGAACGCCTACGGAACGTGCTGCGGACCTTCATGAACGCCGAATTGCGCAACGGCGAGAGGATCGACGCCCAGGCCATTGAGCAGTTGGCCAGGGAAACCTCGCAAAAAGAAACCGACGCGCTGCGCCCCATAGGCCGGGCCATTCCGATCATCAACAGCGTGGCGGCGGGGTATCCGCGGCATTTCACCGATCTGGACTACCCCGCAAGCGTGGCTGACGATTACGTCCGATGCCCGGACGTCCGGGACGGTCAGGCATTCGCCGCCCGCGTCTTCGGGGACTCGATGGAGCCGGAGTACCGCCAGGACCACATCATCGTCTTCTCGCCCAACACACCCGTCCGCGACGGGGACGATTGCTTTGTCCGGTTCGACGGTGACTGCGCCACCACGTTCAAGCGCGTCTACCACGACAGCGAGACCACGGTGCGACTCCAGCCGCTCAATAACCGCTACCCGTCGCAAGTCTTCGACCGCGGTCGAATCACAGGCCTCTGGCCTGCGATCTGCCGCATGGTACGGTTGCGATAGTCACGACACCTGCGCGACCGAGTTCAGGCTTCCGTAGCAGTTGGGCGCCCAGAGGTCGTTGTCGGGATCGGAGGCCCATTGACCGTCGAGGATGAATTTGTACTGATAGTTGCCCGGTGACAACGGCACCGTCACCGTGTACGAGCCGTTTTTCTGTTTTTTCATCGCGACCGGCTTCCAGTCGGTGAACTCGCCCGCCAGCGCGACGGTCTTGGTCTCGTCACCGGGCGTCACGGAGAACTTGGCTGTGCCTTTCTTTTGGCCTTTCGTAACCATACGCACCTCTTTCTGAATGTGTCCTATTGTAGGCACCGTTACATGTTGGGGCTCATCAATGTCAGTTCGCCCGCTTTGACGCCGCGGGTAGCGATGATCGCGTCGGCGATCCGCCGCAGTTGCTCGGCCCGGCCTCGCAGCAGGATCACCTCCAGGCAGTGGTGATGATCCAGGTGAATGTGCTGACTGCACAGTACGGCGTGATGGTCTTCGTGCTGCAACTGCGTCAACTGCTGGGCCAGCGTGTGGGCGGCGTGATCGTAAATAATACTCAGCGACGCGACCACGTTGGCGGCCGGATCGCTCCATTCCTGCTCAATGATCGCCTGGCGGATCAGGTCCCGCATGGCCTCGGAGCGGTTGGTATACCCTCGCCGCTCCATCCACGCGTCAAACCGCCGCAACAACGACCGTTCAATCGCCATCGTCGTGCGAGTCAACTCGCTCATGGCCAACATGTTACACACATCGGCACGGAACAGCAAGAACTTCTGGACGAAATGGACGATTCTCGGATGGAGCAAAAGTTCCCGATACCCCCCATCGTTATGCGACGCGGGTCTGGCGCGTAGGTCCTGCCGCTAGGCGCTGTAGGGCGTTGTGAAAAGCGAAATGTTCGCTTTTTACAACGTCCTACAGCGTCTAACGGCAGGGCCTACGCGCCGCATCGGGCGGAATACGCAAAACCGTACACACACTCGATACATTTCCCCGAAAAATCTCGTCTCGCCTCTTGGCAGCAGACCCCGCGTCGCGTTACAATTTCCCGATTGTCAACCATAAGGATTCAACCATGACCACGGCCGGACAGCGTGAAACAGTCGTTATTCTTGATTTCGGCAGCCAGTATGCGCAGTTGATCGCCCGGCGCGTGCGGGAGAACGGCGTGTACAGCGTGCTCGCCAGGCCTGACGTGTCGGCCGCGGAACTGCTCGCGCTGAACCCCAAGGGGCTGATCTTCTCCGGCGGGCCTTCGAGCGTGTACGAAGCCAACGCCCCGCGGTGCCGCCAGGAGGTCTTCGACTTGGGTTTGCCGATCCTGGGCATCTGCTACGGCATGCAGGTCGCGTGCGACCTGCTGGGCGGACGCGTGGAACCCGCCGACCCAGGCCGCGAGTATGGCCGAGTCAAGCTGACCGTCGGCACGCCGGATAAGCTGTTCAAAAACATCCCCGCCGAGACGACCGCCTGGATGAGCCACGCCGACCAGGTCAAGGTCCTCGGCGACCAGTTCGTTCCCCTCGCGGCCACGCCCACCTGCCCGATGGCCGCGATGCGTCACAAAACACGCCCGGTCTACGGTGTGCAGTTCCACCCCGAGGTCACGCACACGCCCAACGGCAACGAGATTTTTGCCAACTTCCTGTACGATATCTGCGGGTGCGCGGGGCTGTGGAAAATGGGGTCGTTCATCGACGAGGTGGTCGAGGACGTTCGTCGGCGTGTCGGATCCAACGAGCGCGTGATTTGCGGGCTCTCGGGCGGCGTGGACAGTTCCGTCGTGGCGGCCATGCTGCACAAGGCCATTCCCGACCGGTTGACGTGCATTTTCGTCGATCACGGACTGCTGCGGTCGAACGAGCGCGACCTGGTGCACGCGACGTTCAAGGAGCATTTCAAGATCGACCTGCGCGTCGTGGACGCGACGGACCTGTTCCTGTCGCGATTGGCCGGTGTGACCGAACCGCAGGAGAAGCGCAAGATTATCGGCCACACGTTTATTGACGTCTTCAAAAAGGAGGCCGCCACGGTCGCCAACGCCCGTTTCCTGGCTCAGGGCACGCTGTATCCCGACGTGATCGAGTCCGGTCAAAGCTTGGCCGGGCAGGCGGCGAACATCAAACTGCACCACAACGTCGGCGGGCTGCCGGAGCAACTGGGCTTCGACCTGGTCGAACCGCTGCGCGACCTGTTCAAGGACGAGGTCCGCATGGTGGGCGAATTGCTGGGGCTGCCGGAGAAGATCGTCTGGCGTCACCCATTCCCAGGCCCGGGTCTGGCCGTACGGTGCCTGGGGGAAATCACCCGCGACAAACTGGACCTGCTCCGAAAGGCCGACACGATCCTGCTGGAGGAGATCACCGCCGCCGGGTGGTATCGCAAGACGGCCCAGACATTCGCGGTGCTGCTTCCGGTGCGAAGCGTCGGCGTGATGGGCGACGGCCGAACGTACGACTACGCGGTCGCCCTCCGTAGCGTGGACACCACGGATTTCATGACGGCCGACTGGTCGCGAATCCCGTACGACATCCTCGCCACCGTCAGCAGCCGCATCATCAACGAGGTCCGCGGCATTAACCGGGTGGTGTACGACATCTCGACCAAACCGCCCGCGACGATTGAGTGGGAGTAAAGCCTGGCTGTGGTATACTCGACGCCACGGAGACGGAAAAATGACGAAAAACAGGCTGGATTTTCCGGTGCGGGACTTGGTCGATGCCGGCATTGTTTTGGAGTGCAACGACGCGGCTGAATTTGCGAAGAAACTTCCGGCCGAGTCGGTCCAGCTCATCATTACGTCTCCTCCGTATAACATCGGGAAATCCTACGAGACGCGGAAATCCATTCAAGAATACCTGAACGCTCAAACGGAATTAATCGACGAACTCGTGCGGGTGTTACGTCCTGACGGCAGCATCTGTTGGCAGGTCGGGAATTATGTGGAGAGGTCGGAAGTTTTCCCGTTGGATATATATTATTATCCGATGTTCAAAAATGCGGGATTACAACTCCGCAATCGGATCATCTGGCATTTCGGACACGGGTTGCACGCAAGCAAAAGACTTTCCGGCCGGTACGAAACCCTGTTGTGGTTCACGAAGACAAACGATTATGTTTTTAACCTCGATGCTGTTCGTGTGCCGTCAAAATACCCGAACAAACGTCACTTCAAAGGTGATCGCAAGGGCGAATTGTCGGGAAATCCGCTGGGGAAGAACCCGTCCGATTTCTGGGGACGGCTTGAAGAAGATTTCGACAGTGGAATGTGGGACATTCCGAATGTGAAGTCCAATCATGTGGAAAAAACCGAACACCCTTGTCAGTTCCCGGTGGAATTGGCGGAACGGTGTGTTTTGGCCATGACGAACAAATCCGACACGGTTTTTGACCCATACGCCGGGGTCGCGTCCACGCTGATCGCCGCGGTGAAGCATGGACGCAAAGCCGTCGGGGTGGATCGGGCTTCGGAATACGTACGAATAGGCAAAGAACGGCTGCGACGGCTTCTGGAGGGCACGCTGGAGACGCGCCCGATCGGGAAGCCTGTCCACAAACCCACCGGGAGCGAAAAAATAACGCAAATCCCCCTTGAATGGTTGCGACTCGAGCGGAGTATCTATAAATGAAAATCATTGAAACGTACTCTCACCTCAATGGCCTTGAATATCTCCGTTATCGCCATCCAAAAATTTGGGACGAGCTTGTCGGCGTCATTGAGCAGGTTGACGCAAATTCCTGTCGGACGAAAAATTCCAGAGAGAAAACGAAAGCGGGCAAGATGTTATACAGCCCCATCGACATGAATGGGATGTTCAAGAAATTACTGGCGGCCAAAGGTTGGCAGGAAAGTCGGACACAATACTACGTGACGGCCAATGTAAAATTGGCACGCGAGACGTTAACGTTCGGAGCCAACGAGCAGAAAAAAATGATCGAGGATGCCGGAGAAACGGCACACTTCACATACAACCAGACGGACTTCATGAAGGAGCGAATCGCGGTGGAGATTCAATTTGGAAAGTACGCGTTTGTCGCGTACGACCTTTTTGTGAAACACATGGCGTTTTACGTCGGCAATCAGATTGATTTGGGAGTCGAGATTCTCCCGATGAAGAGCCTGACAAAGGAGATGTCGTCAGGCGTTGCTTACTACGAGGGCGAGGTCTATAACGTGATTCGTCAGGGCAGAAATACACCGGCAGTTCCGTTGATTATTCTTGGTATCGCTCCGTAAGTTCCGAAATGTTTTCCAGTCAGCGACTATCGAATGGAGATGATGATGACGCAGCCGACATTCAAGTACCATCCGAATGCCTACAAAAATGGCACATTCAAGCAAAATAAAGATGGCAAAACAGTTACCTGTCAGTGCTGCGGGCGCGAAACTGCATATTTTTATGACAGTATGCACTGTACCGCGGACATCAACTGCCTCTGCCCGAACTGTATCGCGAGCGGCGACGCGGCCAGGCGTTTTGGCGGCCAGTTTGTCCAGGGCGCCGAAACGATTCAAGACAACGAAAAAGAAAAGTGGAAAGAACTTAACCAACGAACACCGGGATACGAAAGCTGGCAAGGCGAACACTGGCTTGCCTGCTGCGATGATTATTGCGCCTTTCTCGGCGACACCAGCGCGAAGGAACTGCGACACATGGGGGTTTTAGATGAGGTGATGGCCGATCTCAAGGTGCATGATACGTTCTTTGATGAGGACCCTGACTGCTTAGGACTTGGCATATCGGCCTATCTGTTCCAATGCCTGCACTGCGGTAAATATCGAATTTGGACGGATATGGATTAGATCGAAACGGTAGTATTGTTGAGATGGTCGTCTTGCTGGCGCCTGCTCAACATGGGACACGAACAGGAGTCCTCCCCGGTCTCGCGCGGCACGGTCCGGCACGCAGCCGCGACAGCGGCGTCGTGTTTAGCCCAGGGTGAGCGGCACGCCGCGAACCATGGGAACATGGCGATTTTTCCCAACAAAATCGTGCCTGACGCCACTGGCCGCATATCGCACCGACGCGTGAGCATGGCCTCGAACGACGCGC
>Ga0123353_10008834_pt1 | contig 13813 bp, 7 predicted proteins | sample TergutLab28metaG_3_FD_92763 | JGI IMG/M metagenome (GOLD analysis project Ga0123353, IMG submission 92763) | Labiotermes labralis P3 segment gut microbial communities from Petit-Saut dam, French Guiana - Lab288 P3 | ecosystem: Host-associated > Arthropoda: Insects > Digestive system > Gut ... | reverse complement strand
TTCCCAAAGCGATTATTAAATGCTGGACTCAGCATAGTACCATCGTCATCAAAAACGTCGTATCTGGAATTTACTCCGGTTTTCATGTTATCATAAACCATATTCCAGAAACATTGATCAAATCTTGCATACGAGTATTCTGAAATATAGCCAACGACAGCACCGACAGATGCCTTTACAACATTAGGACTCGCATTTGGTTTTGGATTACCATAATCATCCATGCCATCGGAGATAAAGATTTTAACTGCCAGTTGTGTGAAACAGTTAAAAATAGCACTCTCACTCTTAGTCGCACGTTGGTAACCTACCAAACCACCGACTATAACGTTTTGTGCATCCTTTATGTAAATATCACCCCCATAAGGCATGTCTAAAACATTTTTAACCATTGCCAAAAGCTTGAATGACATATCTTCTTCACGAGTGATTTCAATAAAAGAAGATGTTGCAAAGCATTCTGTTATTTCTCCCATGTCATTCATTCCGGCAATACCGCCGATAATTGTCGGGTACAATCCGAGGTCCTTTAAACCAAATTCGTCTAAACCATATCCCCCTTTAATAACCTTAACCCAATTACTATCACTCGTGTTATTAGACGCATCTTCACCGCCGATAGTTGCAATTGCGGTATATACGGCAGGAACCCGCCATTTATCATAGTTAGGATTCGGCATTGAGAAACTGCTGCTACCCATAACGCGAGGTGAATACTCCGGAATCGCGGCTATTTTTGCATTTAAACGTTGTTGTGCCTCTGCTATTACAGGATTTATAAAAAAGTCAAAATAACATTTTTTGATATTAGCATGGTTGACCGCTACAATTCCGCTCAGTATGCCACGGCCGTATACGGCACTGTTGCTGTAACTTCCCTCTATTCTTGTGCCGGCGATATCCGGATCACCGTTCACGCCAACCAAACCGCCGACATTACCGCGGAAACTGTTATAAAGGATACTTTGGCTTGCCAAGTTATATATTTCACCTAAGTTTTTACCTGCAAGCCCACCCATGTTTCGGTCAAAGCCTTGGCCTGCCCAGTTGTCATTTCGCTCATATCCGATAAGCGACAAGATCATATCGCTATTCATTGTGATATTTTCTTCTAATATTTTGCTTGCACCACCGCCAACTGTAATAAGCTGAGGTTTCCTTAATTCACAATTCGAGCATACTACTGCTGGGCTGGTATGTAAGTAAAAGGTTTCGCCTTCTACTAATACGGTTTGGCTGTCTGGGATATGCTCTGTAGCGCACCGCCAATAGTCCTGGCATTCTGCTTCATTATCATGATATTCTTCATGTTCTGAAAGCTCACACGCATATTTATATTCAACAGGATTAGTCATAATTGCGTTTTCTTCATTGACTCCAACCAAACCGCCTATGTTAACCTGATAAACGGCATATTCATTTATGTTTATTTGTCTTTCTGCATTAGTTATACTGGTGGTCTTCTTGCTCATTCGTTCGTCTGCATAGAATGTAACCATACCCGATGCGTTAAGACGATTGGATTCTTTTATTGTTCCGCCGGTCTTGTTTACACCCGCGATAACACCAAAGTTTAATGTTTCACAGTTGGCAAGGTAATAATCTCCATCGACAGTTACCGTTACATCGTGGATTACCCCTAGTTTTTTACCATCCTCAATCGCACCGACGGTAGAGGCAACTATACCAAGATTTACAACAGAACCAAGGGAGACAGTCGTATTTTCCACAATCTTGCTCAATTCATTGGTGTAATAACCCCTTGATGCCCAAGAAGAATTTGCCGCTTCCGGATTACCCCCTGTTTTGGGGTTAACTACAAAAGTTCCAAAATCAACCCGAGCATCTACGAAATCTATTCCCTGGATTGTTCCCATGAAATTCGAAAACATTCCGTATTCAAAATATTTTGCGCGAGTAAGACTCGGATTCGAATTCTCGGGGTTTACCTCAGGTCGCGTAGCTTGCTGGCTTACCGTAAAATTCCGGATTGAATATCTTAAATCATTAAACTGGCCCCGGACCGTGTATTGGCTTGTACCAACAATTGTTCCCCTAAAGTTCATAATAGGATGCAATATTAAATTCCGCAAATCGATATGGCCTGCGATTTCAAAATATAAATCCTTGTTCATCTGCTGGTATGTACTACCGGAACTTCCAAATAAACGGTCAGGATCGTCAAAATTCTTACCGTAATATGTATTATTACCATAATAGTCACTGGGCTTATGCCCATTTTCCCCATGCGGCGCTAGGTCATAAAACAAGTCCAAAAACTGATCACGGTCTCTTATTATGTGACTTGTCTCGGAGTCGAAAACATTTATTTTAAGGACTCTGTATGTCAACGGAAGCTGCCCGTCATGAATACTGTCGTACGAGTATATATACAACTCTATCGTAAAACTTTCCTGTGCGATTGCGGCATGTAATGCGGTTATGCGGCCGTCTTGGTCAATGGTTAGAAATGGCTCTCCCATGTTATTTTTAATCCATGGGCTTTTAATGTCTCGTTCGCCGGTTTTCGGATTGATTTTGATGTCATTTCCGCAGATACTTGTTTTGACATCATTGGAAGGCACCCAGTTGCATGGTCTGGTTGGGTCCAGCGCTGCATTATGTGGATTTGGACCGGTAAAATGAGTAGCAACAGTACATCTAAATTGGAGAGCCTCGCTTGGATCTAACCGCAGAGCAGGATCGTTGTGGTTGGGGTTGGTACAAAAATTCGAACATGTCTTATTACAGTTTCCGTATCTGATACCGAATGCGAACCCGAGTCTGTGATTTGTTACCAATTGCGGAGACAATCGCGGGTCAAGTTGATATTTCGGAAGTTCTTTTAAGTCAAGATTTAAAATGTTGCCAAGACCGTACAGATCAATACTGTCGATAGTAATTGCATCTTCAACCATTATTTTAAGAACTACCGGTCTGTTTGAAGTTGAAAAGATTTCTATTTCGTCTTCATAGTCTTCTTCAAAATCGATGCTGGTATCGATGGTTCCGTCTTCATTTAAATAAAACACTTTGATTACCTGCGCAACCGAAAACTCGATTTCAGCATATCCCCCGTTTGAGGATCGCAAGCCTTGGATTGTATACCCGATAGTACCGGTGTCACGATTAACATAACCTCCGCTATCCTTACCGCCGCTGAAAGTAAAACCATCTTTCGGTTTCAATATCCTTGCTATACTTGTATCTCCGGGCGTAATTTGTGCACCCCAATAACTGGCATATACCCAAGCGTCTTCGTCTTCACGATCACTAACTACCCTCGACTCCATATATTTAAGCAACAAATTTACCCTTGCCAAACTTTCTTCGGGCTCAAGGGCCGGATCATCAAGCGGATTTGCCCGCGAGAAAAGCGTTCCGCGCGTTTTTATTCCTTCGATATAATTACTGTCAAGATCCGCATACATCAATGGATTGACGACAAGCACTGTAACACTTTTTTCTTTTGAGGTACGGGTTCCGGCGTTATATAAGTCAGACGGCAATGCCGCATCGTTCAATGCCCGGAACGTATAAATCAACTCATACTGCCCTTCTTTGGCTGCAAAGAATTTTGAACTATCGGTAATCACAATACCGTCGTTGACATTGGTAATTCTTTCAAAATGAACCCAAACACCGGTGGCTTGCGGCTGGGTTGCTACCACGAAATCATAATATCCGCCGATACGTACAAGCTGCCGCGTAAGTATGTTTAACAGGTTATTTGGATCGTCGTCCCGCATTGTCTTTCTTCCATGGGGATAAACATAACCGTTTTCAACGGCACGGGCATCCATGCGATCAATTGACGTAAGTTTCGCAAGCGGAGTTACAATTAATTCTTTTTTGAAGCCACTTGCATAAACAAGATTTACTTTAATTTCATCTGCCAGCGAAACATCAGGCGACCACAACTGGCGGTATCCCCACGGCAGAGTACCATCAGGACCAAGTCCATACTTGATATTAATTGTCCAGTAAATCCGATCACCTACTATACCCTCAAATTTGGGGTCTTCGAATAAATCTTTATGCCTTGGATCTACAAATTCAAAATGGAACCCACTTCTCATTTCGGCATCCGTAAGAGTCATGCCCTCCGAATCGGCAATCGGCTTTACATAAAAATGATAACTGTTTGCATTAAGCGGACCGGTAGTTGTATAAACATTAAGGTCGCGTACTGGATACAGACGATCGGTTTCATAGCTTGGGTCATAACCGACACCGCCGCACAACTTGCATTTGGTTTCGATTTCATCAACCTCAACCTTACCCGTTCCGGAGCATTTGCTGCACACAGTAACATGTTCGTTATAAACTTTGATGTCTTGGATAGAACGCAGCAATCTCAAGTCAATTCTTGCCAAAGGAGCCAGCCACGGCTGGGCGACGCTATATACATAAAGTTGTAGCTTCCTATTGCCGTTTTCGGGTTTAGCGAACTCTGCCTGAATCTCTAGCAGTTTTCCTTCAGCCAACAGCATTGTAAATTCGCTGCTATAAAGAAAACCGTTGCTTCCTACCTTGCGCTGGATACCGTTATAAGTTATAAAGAACGCATCCTGGATTGAAACGGCGCGCTCTTTATTACGTTCTGATACGTAATCGCCGTTAATGTCGAATAAATCGCCGTCACTGTCTCTCAACTCAAACCTGATATTTGCATTGGTAGGGTCATGAGTAGTCTTCGCAATCAAAATATCATTGGTAAGAACCAACCTAAATGCCGAACTGGCGTTATAATCGTCAGAGTATAATACCGTCAGCTGATTATCTGCCCCTTCTTTACCTCTTGCCTTATCTTCCATATCACTAACGTTGGAACTTTTAACATTTAAAGGGTTATGTACATTGATATCATCGGGATTATTATAATCAACACGAAAAACGTTGCGAACTTCTGCTAAAATGCGCCTTTTTTTTTGCAAGTGGAGATGTTCCGGCCGATTAAAACGTGCTATAACGTTGCCGCCCGGCTTGTCGAGTGCGATAGGATATGCCACAACATCAATCCAGCCCTCACCAACACCATTCGCAATCAGCCTGAAACGATTGTTAATTTTACCATTAGTCAGGTCGCTGTCTTCATAACTTGTCAATACATAGCGAGGGGAACTGTTAGCTATATAAAAGCCATAATGTCTTTCTTCAAGGCCATATTCTTCGTTGGATGTCAACGCATTACCAAGTGAAACGGTAAAATCCTCGTGGTCGTAAAAATCTTTAAAATACAAAGAACCGTCTACACTGAAAGATTCACGTTCCCCTTGTTCGTTTTTAGTAAGGCGGGATACAATTTCGCCATTAGGGCCGATTGTTCTCGAACGGGTTGCTTCTAATTTTAGTTCCGATGCAAAGGGCGCAAAAACCCAGACTTTAAAATCGTGGTACCTTTCCGGGTTAGATTTTAAGGCTGCTCTCAGGTTAACGCTTCTTGCCGTCCTTGTTCCTTCACCCAATGGGGTGCCTACGCTGTCAACAAATCTGAAGTCCTGTGTCACAATAAGACGGTTACCTTGAATACTTATTCCGTCCGGTTTTGGTTTTTCAGAAGTATCAAATGAATACGTTAATTCCTTTTTAGTGGGAGTGATTTTAAAATCAGGTGACTTATTGGAAGTTGCATAGAAGTTAAAATCATCTGTGTTAAATATAAGCTCCGCGGGTCCGCCGACTGCGTCATCATATAAATTTCTCATTACACCGAAACTGGTATCTTTTTTTACATCAACGGCTGCAGCCGGAACGATAATAGTGACATTAATATAAGCTACCTTGCTGCCACCGCTTGAGGTGAGACGAATTCTTGTTTCACCACCGTTAACCGCCCAAATCCGTATAGTAGCGGTACTACCTTTATATCTGGTTTCTTCTTCTTTAACTCTTGCTACGTTTTCGTTTTCGCTTTCAGCAATAATTTCTTTGCTTCCGCCTTTAGGCATTTTACTTACTGTAACATTAACGTCCCTGTATGCACCTGTTGGTGCTCCGGCAAGCATAGAGTTAATACTGGTTTCGTTAAAAGTAATTTCGACATTCTGCTGAGCTGCCGTGATAGCGGTTTTGGCATATGGATTTTTATTTGAACCTGAAAGCAAAGCAACAGATCCCCCAACAATTGCCGCGAGAAGTACAACCGCACCTATAATCCATAACCGACGTTTCTTCATTCGTTTATTTGTTCCCCAATACCCACTAGTATGCTTAATTGTGTCATTTTCTATCAAGCATGTCAAACAAATTGTAGCGATTTGTACAAATAATTGAGTCCAGCATCCGCATACGTGCTCCAGGAATATCGCGGTCAACCTTTGCAATCAGCTGTTTCATATAATCGCGCCGTGTATGACCGTTTATAGGGCATGGATTTTTAAGTACAGGGAAATTTTTTGATACCGCAATAATTTCCTTTTCCGTGGCATATACAAGCGGACGGATAAGAGTTACATTTGCTTTATCTAAATAAGATTTTGCCTGGAAAGTCGACAGCCGTCCTTCATGCGTCATGCTGAGCAGCAAGGTTTCCAGTAAATCGTCACCATGATGCCCAAGCGCTACCCTGTTACATCCCAGACGAATAGCCGCAGTATTCAGCATCCCGCGCCGCAGTTTGCTGCATAAACTGCATGGGCTTTTTTCCTTTCGCACATCGAAAATTATTTCAAAAATACGGCTTGGTTCAACGTGATACGGCACACCAAGATCTTCGCAAAATTTCGCGATATGTCGATATTCCCCATCCCCTTTTCCAGTACAGTCCACGGTTACAGCCACCAATTCAAACTGCTTATGTTTAAACTTTTTATATTCGCACAAGGCTTTCAGCAGAGTCAAACTGTCCTTGCCGCCGCTTAACCCCACCGCGATTTTATCCCCGTCTTCAATGAGTCCAAAATCATTATCAGCCCGTCTCAAATGTCCTAATATATTTTTCACATTTCACCTGCTGTCATTTTAACTTCGATTCTCTGGTACATATATCGTATACTCCCTTTCCTCCTACGTTTTGACTCGCTACGCTCGTGCGCTTTGCTAGCATTTTTCGTTTTTAGTTTTTCGTTAATATAATTACTCTCTCAAATCAAATCTAGCGCTCGTTTTAACTTTTACAATAGGGGCATTTATATCATTTACATTATGATGCACTCCATATTCGCTAAAATTTTGAATCCTTACATTTGTGATGTAGCACCATGCATCCCAAGTATTATAAAGTTCTATTGTTATGCCTATCTTTCCAATTAAAGTGATAGTAATATCACCGTCTCCCCTTTTCGGGTCCTTTTGTCCATCGACTACTATATCGTTGTTTGCCGGAAAATTCATATTACCGGGGGAATCCGATACTCTCCTTGCAACCGCCGCATAACTTACATTGACGCGCGAATTGGCAGAGGCCGAAGTAACAAATATATTTGCCGCCCCGCGTATGCGGTATACGTTAATTGTACCGTCAATTGCACGGATAAAACAATTCCCGATTGCAAATTCGGAATTGGCATAAGTTACCGATGCTCCGCCATATTTTTTATTAATATAAACATGCCCGTAAACGTCGCCAAGAGTCAAGCTGCCCGATTCCATGATTACTCTTGCATCGACGTTCAACGTTTGCTCGTTGATGTAATAAGAATTTGTAAGCATCGGATACAATTTTTCGACTTTAAGATTATAATTATTCATAACACCGTCAATACCACTTATGTTTACGCTGCCGCGATTTGTTTCAATGTCTACTTTATTCGCCTTTTGTACATTAATCGAGGCATCTTGCGACCTTATGAAAACCTCGCCGATACACTCATTATATACCGACAAATTAACGAAATCACTAGGCTTGTCCTCTTTATCACCAGCCATATATAGGGTGCCTTCAACTCTGTCAACGTATACATTATTCACTTTACCATAAGCCGATAATCCGCCACCTACCCTGCCCAGTGTCACATTACGGCTGTTGCCGTTGATTTTAACTTGCCCTTTAATGAATGGTTTACAAGTAACCAATGCATCAGGCGAATTAATCTCCAGATCTTTCTCTATTATCCAAGTATGGTCGTCATTGTCCTTCGGAGTAGGCAGAGAAACATGACCTGTACCGTTGACAACAAGGTAGTCTATTTTTACTTCTTCTACCGCGGGGTCGTGTTCAAACTTGACGTTACTTCTGCCTGTGTTCAATATGAAGTTATATGGATCTTGTATTGCATCGGGAGTTTCGACGCTGCGCACAAGGTTTATCTCCACCCATGCAGTACGTGACATTGCCCCCTTTGGCTCTTGCACAATAATTTTTGTATAAGCTTCGCCGTCATCATGAATATAGTGCATGAAATTCAGCTGCGTACGGTCATATGAATTAATGGAAATACCGTTCGCATTTTCATAAACAGTTATGCGCGCCTTGTCATGTTGTTGCCCTTGCCCGGGACTCATCCCTTGACCCTGCCCTATGTTTCGGGCGCGGATTCTTATTTCGGTATTTTGGCTTTCGATAATAATGTTGCGGTCACGCATGATTTCATCGATTTCGTCGCCTATATAAGTGGTATATGAACTGCGTTCCCACACACCGGTCATACCGAAAGGCTTAAACCCGGGGATAACAAATATAAACAAAAGGAAAAGTAGTGCGGCAAGCAGTATTATGCCAAGCACAATATAGACAAGAGATCTAAAACCCCTGCTCAGACTCACAAATTATAGTAACACAGTTTCGCTGTGTTGCAAAACAATAAAAGGCAATGGAAGCCGCCAAAAAGTATTCCTTTTCGGATATGTATCGGCTTCGCCTTTGACTGAATTCACATCGCGAATGCTGCGAATTGCAGCAAGTACGCCACTGTGCAAAAAATATCGCAACGCCGCTTCGCTTAAGCTCATTTTTTGCGTGGCTTACTTGCATATATCAAAACGCACAGAACCTCTAAGGAACACTTTTTGGCGGCTCCCTTCACCTCTTAGACGCAAAGAAATCTTTGAGTAATTTACTGCATTCTTCATTTTCAAAAAGAACTATTTCCGGCTTCCAATTCAAGTCTGTCGTAGAACGCGCGCCGATATAAACCGTTTTAAGCCGTGCATTTGTAATCGCACCCATGCACATAGCACACGGTTCCAACGTTACATACATAACACAATCGTCCAGACGCCAGCTTTTAAGCTTTTTACAGGCTTTATTTATTACCAAAACTTCGGCATGGTACAGGGCATTTTGTTTTCGTTCACGCATATTATGCGCCTTTGCAATTACTTTACCACCACGCACGATAACCGCACCAATTGGCACTTCGCCTTTGCTCGCTCCCTTGCGGGCCTCGGAAATCGCCAGGTCAAAGTATTTTTTCACCTGTCAAATAAATCCTTACCGCCGTATTGTCGTTCAAGTTGTTGGCGCTTTGCTTCCTCGCGCATATGCGGCATTACAATTTTCGCGTGATCTTGTTCGCTGACATTTATCATGCCATTATTTTTTTCGCGATCACCAAACATTGAATAACATGTAGTACGATATTTTTCCTCGTAAAATTTTGTAAGGTCATTCGCAAAACCATTTAACATAATGCAGTCCTTTGTTGGTGTTTGCAAATACTTTATAGGTCGTTTAAATTGCTCCTCCAACACGTTTGACAGCACAGCAGCCATAAACTCGTTACCATCGGCAGCAAAAACTCCGGGTATCGGCTGTCCTTTTTCTATTGCTTCCTGTATTCTTGGCGCAACTTGCTGGACAACCTTGTGCAAAAAGCCATCAACTTGCTGCCATCCCACATTGATACGGTCACCACTCTTTGCGATTTGGTCTTGGAAATGCCCAACTTTTTCTTTTGTCCAATACTCGTTGGTTTTTTCGTGGGGGAATACTACCCATTTGCCAGGGGATTTTGGGTCATGGCTTTTCATGTCGGTATAAAACTGTGGCTCTACTCCACTAATCTCTTTACTTTGCGGATGATAAAACATGGTAGTTATGAAATACGGCGGAGCTTTATCTTCCATCGCAGTTCGCTGCTCCGGACTTTGATATTGACCATAGTTGGTATTTCGCTCTGCATAAGGCCGCGTTGTCCTTCCATGGTCGGCTATGTCGTCAACAAAGATGCAGCCCTCACATGGGCTTCCAAGAACCGGAATACCCAACTTATCCGACAACATTGCCGCCATAAGCACACCGCCGCGCGGTGGTCCATAGACGCCTTGCAAATCCATACCGTTTTTTTCTTTAAGGTCAGCACGGTATTTTGTCAGCACCAAACTTTTCGCAAGTTCATCACAATACCGCTCGACATCTTGGTATGCAACGTACTGCTTGGTGTCTTGCTCTTTTTGATTTTCGAGCTCCAGGTTTTTAAAATACTTTTGTTTATCCATGGATTTAGTGTATCACATTCATCAGCGAAGTAAAAGTATCTTTTACAAAAAAGGAATGTCCAACAAATGTCCATTTCGGTTGGTGCGAATTGCCGCAAGTGCGCCACTATGCAAAAAATATCGCAACGCCGCTTCACTTAAGCTCATTTTTTGCGTGGCTTACTTGCTTATATCAAAACGCACAGAACCTCGAATGGACACTCGTTGTACACTCCTTTTCCCGCACCGTTGCTCCGTGAAAACATGACAGGAACACTACTCTTTTTACAAAAACCCCCAGATGAGAGTCATCGCGGTTATAAGTGTGCCAAGAAATATTATCCCTGCAAAAAGAGTTTTTTCAATTGGGCGCAGCGGTTCGCGGTTGGCCGGCTGACCTGACGTTAAATAAAACTTGACAGCTGCCCCGCCTTTTAGTCTAGCGGGTATGGGCGGTGCGCCGCCTTCTGTATGCGCGTGGTCTTTTAAATAATTTTCACGTGCGAATTTGTGAATTATTGCCATAAGCCCCATGTACACCCCCACGAAAAGCAAGATATACGCTATGAAATAAAATAATCCCAGCGAGGACAGGAAATCCATAAGTCCGTTGAAAATATTACCGCCGAACCAGCCGTTTGTACCCGCATAGGAAATGTAAACCCCTATCGCATTATTCATAAAATGCATAATTACTGCAGTCCAAATATTGCGTGTAGCAAGTACTGCAAGAGCCATTATATATCCAAGGACAGCGGCATAAATGCATTGAACAATATTAAGGTGCATAAGACCGAAAATAACAGCAGAAAACAACACTGCTTTCATTATGCCAATACGCGGCGCGAAACCTCGCATCAGCAGCCCGCGATGGGCAGTCTCTTCACACAGTCCGGGCAGTACCGCAATCAACACGAGGCTTATCAAAAGCCCGGGAACGCCGGTAAACGCCGTTTCCCCGCCACCTGTCGGGAATCTGTAACCCAATAACCCCAGGATTCCATTGGCAAAACCACCCACAAAAATATTAAAGAAAAATAAAAGAAATCCCAACAAAATTGCAAAACCGATAATCTTCCCGCTTGGTTTTTTAAATCCCCAGCCTTGCAGCACGGTTTGATTGAATTGTTCGCCGCGTTCTTGTTTTTCTGCAAATTGTGCAAAAGTCATGTTACCTTGTTGCACTTTTTTTGCTATGGCCTTCTTCCGGTATATCGAAAATGCCACAACCGGAATCAAAAACATAATAATGAGTTGCGATATTACAGAAAACAAAATATCCGAGAACCTGTCGTCAAGTTTATCAAAGCCGCCAAGCCCGCCAACAATACGCAAGCAAACAAAAGACAACAGTACGATAAGATATATCACACATGTAGCAACGAACGTGTTGTCTTTACCCTTATAAGTCAAATAAATATTGCTGTTATCCATAACCCCACCGCTGCCGCTATGCACCCAATGTACCCGTAATAATCGGATTTACTAAATTTTTTGTTACTGCGCTGCCATGATTCTATGCCGCTTTTTTCGCCCTTTCTTTTCAGCAATTTAACAAGCCCGTAAACCATCAACAAACCGACATATGCAAGAACAAGTGCAGTAACAATGGTATATCCGTTCCAGAAATTCGGATCCGTTCCCCAGGCAAGTTTTGCGCCTTGGTGCGTCACTATAAATGTATATGTAATTATTATAAAGTTATTAATAAAGTGCAGTAGCATGGTAAGCAAAAGGCTGCCAGTAATAATTATTACTGATGCATAAACAAGTCCCATGATAAATTGGTAGGCCGTCTGCGCTGCGTTCATGTGATACAGACTGAACAGCAATGAACTTACCAACACCGCCACAACTGCACCGTTTTTACGCAAACCTTGCAAAACAACACCGCGGAAAACAAATTCCTCCACAATTGCCGGAAAAACCGCCATCATTATTACCATGGTAAAATACTGCCCTATATTACCGACATTCACGTCGGGACTTGTTCCATGGATACCCATGAGACTGAATAAATCAATTGATGCGGTCTGGAAAAGTAAAAGCGAACAAATCATAATACCGCCCAGCAAAAATATTATGTAAATATCCCCTTTTCTAATGTTTTGTTTTTTAAGACTTTGCCTGATGTTGCCATGCGTTTGTTCGCGCTTGTTTATTTGCCAAAAGACAATCAGACAAACTATCATCAAAATATACGGAAAAAGACTTTTCACAGTTTTAATATACATCATAGTGTGCTAGACTTGCAACATGTTAAAAATCCAATCTCTTGCAAGCGGTTCCAAAGGTAATGCGATATATATTGCTAGCGATACTACACAAATTCTTGTGGATGTAGGTCTGACATTACCCCAACTGTTGCGGCGTATGGAAAAAGCAAATATCGATCCGAATGCAATAGACGCAATATTGATTACACATGAACACGGTGACCATACTGCGGGTCTTGCTATGTTCATGAAAAAATTCAGAAGCATCATTCACGTGCACGAAGATACCGCAGAAATCTTTGGTCACTTACCAAAACAAAAAATAAACTACTTCCGCTCGGGATTTCAAATCGGCGATATCGAAGTTGATTACTTTCCGGTGTTGCACGATTCCAGGTATTGTTTTGGATATTGTTTTAAAAACGGGAATGCCAAGATAAGCATGGCAACTGACCTTGGACGTATTTCGCCCGAAATAATTGAAAAAATGTCGGACAGCCAGATTGTATTGTTGGAATGTAATCATTGTCTTACACGTCTTACATATAATGTCAAATATCCGCCTATATTAAAGCGCCGTATAACGGGTTCGCGGGGGCACCTTAGCAATGCCGCGACGTCTTTGGCCGTTTATGAACTTGCCAAGAGAAATGTCCAGCAGGTAATTTTGGCACATCTTAGCGAAGAAAATAACTCGCCGACATTGGCATACAATTTTGTACGAGATTTCTTAGCGAAAAAGGGTCTTGTCGAGGGAACAGATATTTCGGTTGACGTAGCTAAACAAGATGAAATAAGTTGCGTATTTCAGATTGATTAATTATAGAGGAGCGGCAATATATGTCCCAAAGAAATCTCGTAAAAATTCACGGGAATGGTCTTTGTGTTGTGTTCTAAAGTTTTTTATTTTGTGCCGTAATTTTTACTTCGATTTTTTGTGACACAAATTGCCACTCCTCTAACCCTACGGCATTTTGTAAAAATCCAATTTTGTAAAATATTAAAAGAATATTGTAAAAAAATCACCCATTCCGCCCGCGGGAAGCTTGCGATACACTTGCGCATATTGTAAAATAGTGTATGGACATACCGAGACAAAGCATTGATGTACAAAAATTAAGTACATTCGGAATTTACGAGCTGCGCAATCTGGCACGCGCTTTGAATGTTCCCCGCCCTACTACTCTGCTGCGTGATGAACTTGTAGAGCAGATTAAAAAGCACATGCGATCCGGAGA
>Ga0123353_10008831_pt1 | contig 13814 bp, 10 predicted proteins | sample TergutLab28metaG_3_FD_92763 | JGI IMG/M metagenome (GOLD analysis project Ga0123353, IMG submission 92763) | Labiotermes labralis P3 segment gut microbial communities from Petit-Saut dam, French Guiana - Lab288 P3 | ecosystem: Host-associated > Arthropoda: Insects > Digestive system > Gut ... | reverse complement strand
CTTTTTTCCCCTTCAATCACCCCCCCCCCCCCCCAACCCTTCCGTGCCTGCATAGGCATGTCATGGGCGATCTCTACCTGTATAAATAAATTACGATTTTACATTGAAAATTCCCAGTAGAATTACGTAAGTTAGCCATCTGTGCGTGAAGACATATGGGAAGGACGGCCCGATCAACCCCCCTCCCCCTTCATTGGCACCTGGGTGGCGTCCGTGTCGGTCTGATTTTCGGTGGTGAGGGCAGTAAATATTTGCGTAGGATATACACACGAACCCGCCAGTCCTACTTACAGCCTGTTCACTGTACTGACTGAGCTGTTCATGCTCCGGCTGCTCTACAGCACGTGTTATGAGCAGTGTCAGAATCTCTGCCGATAGATACTCGTATTATTGCTGCATGATCCTAAGCGTTGTTCGTTGGAGGTCGAAATGCCTGTAGCCGTTTTCATTACAGCTTTTGGAAGTCACATTGCGAGGGTGGGAGATAGTGAGTTACGGCCGGCAGAAGACGCTGCTGTCATCCCTTCACGGCCAACTGCTGTTCGATGTACAGTGAAGCGTGCAAAACAGCAAGGACCACATACCGGTGTATATTTGCGCGATGTCTAGTTTGTAGAATCATGGTTAGAACTTTGCGTGTGATGCGGACCGATGGAGACTAAAATGAAATTCGTTTGGTCAGTTGATGTGGGTAGACCTCCAGTCCTGCTTAATTTAAATCTGCAAAGTGATTTGGAAAATTACACAGTGGCGTGTTATGTATCTAATTTTTGCAGTCTGCGGAAAGCGCATTAAAACTGTACGCATAATACGTTAGAATTTGCTTCGCGAAAGCCACTGATTGAATTCCTCTGAAATGACGTGTGTTTCAGCCGTTGATTATGTGTGTTACTGCGGCTGGTGTGCCTGTGAGATTAACCGCTCTGTGTTTCACTCTCACTAGACTTCATGGTAGCAGCGTTCCATCAAATGGCTGATTCATGTCGGCTGGCGGCAGTCTTCGGATAATATTAGGAATACGCTGCGTTATTGGTATTTACTTACTCACACGGTGTATACAGAAGGAATTGCAGACTCTGATAACGCGGTATATTAAATCGTCATTGCTATACTGGATGTGACAGCTGTAAGTTTTAACAAAGTGCAAGTAGGTCTTTAGGGTCTGCAGTAAACGAATATATTGTTTTCAGTAACCACACCTATGACTGGGTGTTAAACTATCGGGTGAGGCCCCGTACAGTTCGATTTAGTGAACCTCGTAAGGCCTTGGTACCAACAACTTATATTTTGTTGTGTGCGAATTAACGTTTCGAGGCCCGGTTTTAACAATAGAAGCTCTCCATTTTGCCGACACAATGTATTTATGTGTTGGGCATGATTTCTCGCATAAGTGCCCGTTACTTGCCTATACAAATTTCACGCATTAGTTTTTATTGTCAAAGCGCACTGTGTACCTTGTTAGGTACGGTCAGAATGTTGCATTAATTTTAGTTAATTATTAAGTAGTATTCACGCCCTTGGCGAATCTGTAATTGGCGTTAGTATTTAAGTGTTTAAATTCAAGTACAGTTTTTCCTGACATGCTGTCTACCATCATATCCTTCTCACAAGTAAAAACTATTACCTACCCCTGTACTAGGTGAGATCCGTGGTGATAACTGATATTGTATTCAAACAGCAGTAGTATGTGTGTTAGCACGTTCGTTATGAGGTGGAACGTCTGCAAGTTGTCAGAACTGCGCCTTTCTGGACTATTACGCAGCGTGTGGTGGTAATTCCTTCGACCAGAATAGCGCAGGTCGCATCTACTTCGCGGCGGAGGGCTGAAATCGCCTGCTTGTTGTGTCCGGAACAAATTGAGAGAGCGTGATCGTTTAAGGCTCGTTGACCAATCGCATCTTTTGACTGTGAACATCGTTTGGCCATTCTGTCTGCGACCCTGCTGCACGCACTTTGCTTTCTTAATGAAACCGTCGAGGCCCAGCTAGCATGCTTTGTTTTCTGTCAGTGTCATATTCATAGCCCATTTAGAATCACTGTTTGGGCCAAAAATGTATCAGCTTTCAATTATTGTGATCTTCCTTGAGATTTGTGTCATTGTTTCTTGTAGGTCTTATACAGGGAGACAATATGCTAGAGTGAATACGAAGGGTAAAATAAGTGTGGTTTGTTTAGCAGGACTGTCATTAGCTCAGACTACGTGTATAGGCCTATACTTGGCATGGAATGATAGGATTATTCGTTAATAGTGAATTGGAAGCAGGCTTGCCTGTTGTACATGGATGTGCAACATGGTCTCTCACATTAAGGAAGAGTATGGACTGTTGGCGCTCGCGGGTTTGGTGCTGACGAAGATACTTGGGTCTAGCAGGAAGCAACAGGGCATAGAAAAGACTGCATAGTGACGAAATTCATGATATTTCACTCAGATACGAGGAGGATGACACGGACGGTGCATGTGGCACGTAGAGGGGAGAATAGAAATGCCACAGAGTTTTTTAGTGGGGAAATATGAAGAAAAGGGACGGCTTGAACGTGTATGCGTAGCTGGGAGGATACTATTAAAGTATGTCTTAAAGAAATAGTATCTGATGGTGTGGCTCAGTAGTGGAAGAAGTGCTAGGCTGTTTGGAGTAGGATATTGAACTTTCGGGTTCCATAAAGTGTGACCGAGGATGTAGGAATTAGCTTATGAAGCAGGACTCTGCTACAAGGAGTTAAGCCTATGTATTTCGACGTTGCGACTTGTGGATATAATTTTCCTACCTACTGCCACCACCGTTTGCTGACGTAGAAAGACATTTTTCCTGACTGCAGGCAGTGTGCAGTAGACTGGAGGGGGTACACTAGCATCTGGCTCAGGATAGGGCCTTTGTGAAAGCTGTAGGGAGTTTGTGTGTACCGTAAAACGTGCGGAGTTTTATGACTAGCTGAAGTACAATAAAAATAATTGGCCTGAAGATTGCCGGTCAGGGCCGAAACATGTAGCCAAATACGACCTAATTGTAACTATTGCATCTTGTCTTGATGTATGTTGTGTATTGACGGTACATAATATATTATACAAATTTGATAATACACAACGGGATGTCCTCTCTAAAATTTTTGAGGAACTCTTAGCTTCCCAAAAAGGACTCTGCTCCTTTGAGTTAATTAAGCCTTGCAGCCAATAACACGATATTGTCAGTGACGTTCGCTTCTCTTAAAATTACATTAGCGAGAGATGTGATGTTGATTTATAGTGTCAGGATCACACCAGCGAAGGTCTAATTCTTGCTGACGGCGGCTGTAGTGGGTCGGTAGGCCACGTATATTGTATCAGACGTCGGACAGGCCCCTGTACCTCCTCGAGTTGTCACTGCTAATGTATGGTTCGATCGCTTTGAGAGCAGTTTGTGAAATCAGCAACCACATTTTGTGTTATAAATGTGTGTTAGTGCAGTACTGGGAGTTCCGTGCTTGTCTTCAGTGGCACTCTGATGTAGTCTGCTTTCTTATTTTAGGGTGAAAAACCAGATTGAACACCCATAAAATACAACGGCTACAGTTGTAGTTTTGTGCGTCCATTGTAATTCGCCCTTTGTATTTTAGACAGAAACGATGAACGTTGGGTTCTCAGCTGAATGACAGCAAGTATTCCCCGAATTTAATTAGTTCTTTATTTCCATATGAATGTAACTTTCCTTCTGTATCTGGTTTTCACTGGTTCTGATCATTCAGAGGGCCGGTATTTCGGCAGAATTACAACCGCAACGTTAAAAAGGTCGGTTTCATGATTACCTTCCGCAAACGGGTGACTTACCGCTAACACTGTAGACTTGCATTTGGGAGATGTCTAGTTCGAATCACTGATGGTTCATCTGTCATACCGATTGCTTTTGCTTGGTTCTTCCAGTCTGATGTCGGACTGTTACCTCGCAGAGGCCACTACCGCTTGCTGTCAAATCCTTTCCAGTTCACCAGTCATTCTACCGTTCGACGCTATGTGCTGTGAAACATCAGAAAAGCCTGAGACATGGCTGAGACTTAAGTAACGCCTGTTGCGCTGCTTTCTGTACGTTGCGTTGACGTATATCTCATGTGACAGTTTGTAGGCAGGGCAGCCACGCAATGAACTGCTTCTGCGTTTGGGGTCGGCCGGACTTAGGGAGAATAGAGTCCGATTGTGAATCCGCGCTGCTGCAACGATAGAAACCCTAGCTGTTTAACTTAGGCGAACTTAGTAACTAACTAACAAACAGACGAACTAACTCTGTGGAACAGCCCTGCTTGAGAGAACAGTAATCCCCCAACTGTTGAGGAATTCCTGCTGAAGTAGAGCGATTAAAATCATACACATCTTTTAAACAACGCCAATTAAGAGGTATTCAATTTAGTAACATACCACGATTTGTAATTCATATTATCACGAAGTGTGTTAGATTTTGTCACAATTTACTTACATTAATTGTGTAGACTGCGTCTAGGAATTGCTGTCGATTTGTTGATGTGTTGTCGGCCATTGATTGCGTAACACATAAACACATGGACAGTCAACACAAAGAGACACTTTACTTTCGTTATTTCGTGGTACTTGTTTCGGCTTCAGTTAGCTGGTCGGAATCGTTTTGTTGAATTATTTGTCGTTGGTGCAATTTGTGCCAAGATGCATGTGTTGCCCTGTGCTAGTTATAGCTGTAAAGTTATTTATCTTAGGTTTAACTCCCGCTGTGAACTGTATTACAACACGGTCATACAACGCGGAACTCGGTCATGACGTTCGGTAGCGCCGTAACACCCTGTAGCTCATGCGCTGTTCATGAAAGCGTTCCGCGCAAGTGGAGCGGTTTTCTCGTAACTTCGGGTTGATGGGAAAACTAACTGAGGAAGAAACGTATTAATGCAAAATTCCTTTAATAGAGTGTATTTGACGTAGCGTCGTTACAGTTACCCGAATGTACTTTCGAGGTAGCTCTTTGGTTTGCATTGGGGATTGCAGGACGTCTGCTTGCCCAAGAGATGTCACCTGTGCGAGATTTTTTAGGTTCAGTGGTTAGTGCTGAGGTAGATTGACACCATGCAGGTTGATTTGCTTCGGACGAAGTTTCTGCCTCCATCTTTGGTAGTCCAAGAAGACTTCATTTATCGAAGTTGGGAAGACCTTAGCTTACCGAGAAGGTGGAGGCAGGAAGATTGTCCGAGACTGTGTCTCTGTTCAAGTCTACACGGCGGTATCCCAGAAGACTGGCATCTTTCGAGTTTACTTACCTCGATATTCGTGAAACACTACTGGGTGAAAATGGCAGTAATCCCAGTTTATTTGTTGTCCAACATAGCTAATAAGTGTAAGCTGATATATCTGTATGGTATATTTACACCAATTTGAGACATGCATAAGGAACTGTTGGAATTAATGCTTTATCGGTATTTCACCGAATAAGTTGGCTCAACAGGTATCACTAATGATCTGTATTTACGAGATGATCGGTTCGAATGTTGACCAGGACATTTGCCCTGAATGAGTTTTTTCATGATTTTTTCCAGTCCGTCCATGAGAGTGCCGAGCCCCAAGAACAAATTTAGCCTCGGCCGTTTCCTTCCCTATCTTTTTAGCTCATTTTTTACTAAAATTTATTCGTTGTATACCGTACAGTGAGGTACGGACAGATTTGTGAAGGAAACTGTAATTATAAATAAATAAATAAATATCGCACTGCTACAGGATACACAGGGTACAAATTATGCACCAACCTGCAGGGTATATTATACCAACCTGCTGGGTACAGTTTCTGTTCAAGCCTGGAGGGTACAGTTTCTATACCAATCTGCAGTGTACATATTTTGTACCAACCTGCCGGGTACAGTTTATACTCCAATATGCTGGGTACATATTCTGTACCAACCTTCTGGGTAAAGTTTCTATACCAACCTGCAGGGTACATATTCTGCACAAACCTGCGGGGTATATTGTACCAACCTGCTGGGTACAGTTTCTGTTCCAGCCTGGAGGGTACAGTTTCTATACCAATCTGCAGTGTACATATTTTGCACCAACCTGCAGGGTACATATTCTGCACAAACCTGCAGGGTATATTGTACCAACCTAATGGGTACAGTTTCCGTTCCAGCCTGGAGGGTACAGTTTCTATACCAATCTGCAGGATACATATTCTGCACAAACCTGCTGGGTAATCTTCTCCGGTTATTGTAGTGAGATATGCTTTACTAATAAACATCACTGACTTATTTGTTCCCGGTTTAATAAATTTTGTGGTCGTTCCGATTATCATACATTTACTTATACGTTTATCTACTGTTGTTTCAATATCTCAGAGTATATAGCGTCGAATGGCGGGGTGTTGAATTTGTAATAAATTAGGAAGAATGTGGAACGGGCTGTCGTGGCGTAATTTAAGATATGTTTTGGTATTTTTTTTTAAAGGAGAAACTGGGTTTAAAGTCACGAATACCTCAGGCTAGATGATATCTCGGTCGAGATCGGAACCGGTAATGAGTCAGAAACAATACCGCGTAAACTAATGTAAATCGGTCTTTTCATTCTAGCGTTAAACCTGCTTCTTGTATCATTTGTGACGGTTTAATTAAGTTTTCTTGTAAGTCTTAAATGCATATCTCAGGAATTCAGTTCTAGGGAGCTACTCGCAGTAAACGGTACATTACTTTACTCTGTGAGCAAAAACTCATAGAGCTAACCGATTCTATTGATACTGCCGGCTGGCAGAATGTCACAGTTCTCGTCATATAATAATGATAGCCCTTAAGGAGCAATCTCATCAGGTATGCGTTACTTTGACAGTCTTTATACTTCCACAACACACAGTTAATGTAATTGCTATTCTTTAATCAAGACACAGCGAAACCTTGACTATGTTTCACTGAATCGTTGTTTGCTGAAGAGCGAGCAAGCCTTACGGATTCTACAATGTATACTGCTCCATAAATTAAGACTAAGGTGATGGTAATTTACCGGTTTATGTAGTTCCGTGCCTACATAAAATCTTGTTTCATCATTTATAGACCAAGTTATTTATGTTCTTAAGAGTGGTTTGTGACAGACTGGAGGCAGAAACAAAAAAGTGGAAGTTAAACTGGAAATTGATGGCGTTTTATTGTTGCTGGAGTTATGTGTGTCCCTGGAACGTGCTGTTATGGTTAGCAGATAAAATACGAGTTTTGAAAATACACTGAAGTGGCATACACGTACCTCATGTCAGTTTCCATTTCGGGTGTTTAGGATGGCGGTGGTAGCCACACCCACCAGGTGTCCCTCTCTGTAACCACACCTTTACATGAGTGAGTCAGGCGATGCTGTGGTAACGGACCGGACTGGAGTACACAGAAGTAGAATTAAAAAATTGCCCGTTAAAGACCAAGTGAAATCCTTTGTTTGAATGTCCCCAGGCTTCGCCCGTTTGTCTACCCGGGCAGCATTCAGATGAAGATGAGCGTAGAGAGTTAGTGTAATGATATTAACAGAAGAAAACAAAATACTCTGGGGGAAAAAACCCCCTTTCCCAGTGCCACTTTTTCCACCACAAACTTCACATGTACTGGCCTGAGATCGAAGCGGGGTCTCCGCGGTGAGAAGCGTGAGACAAGGCAGATCAAAGACCAAGTTAGCCTGAATTTTATTTAAGGATTCAGTTCGTACCGCGCAGTAAACACTCCATGTCGGTCATAAAAGCCAGTCAATCGTTATTTGTTCTGTCATCCGTACGAAATACGTAGCCTATATACATTCTGTGGGCAGAACGTAGGATTTTTTAACATTAAAGCGGGTGGTACCTAAAGTGACCTCTACACTTGAAGGGATAATAATAGCCTTAGAGGCAAATACAAAATATTGAGGTGGGCATATTGTTTGTCTCAAACTTTGAAGTCCGTTATGCAGCCAAGGAGACTAACTTATACTGCATTTTGTTATTGTTGAAATGATAAGCCCACATTACTTTCATAGACAAAAGAGCCAGTTGTTGCCTTACGTAATAAGGAGGTCGGGGAAGAACTTGTGTAAATCCTGTTTTCCTTCAGATACTTTAGTTCTCGCATGTATAATGACTTACAGAAATTGTGCATTCATCATTATGAAATGTAATTTTCCATTTACGTGCATAATTGCTACAAATGTACGACACCCGGCATTTTATGTTGGCAGATTTAGCCTCATTCGCGTTTTCGCCATGTACATACTTATTACCTGAAGGAATTTCATATTATTTTATCGTCATGTTTACCTATCTGCATACCGGCTGTACAGATCCAAATGGAATTGTTCACTAGTTATTGCCAGTAAATAGACAGATTAAAGTATGGACGTTATTTTGCACTGTACATTAGCGCCACTCCAACGGAAGTTGCATAATAAGCCTAGTCATACAAAGTTTTTTCATACTACATGGCATGACCTTAATATTCTCTTCACTTCAGTATTCCGAACACCGATTATTTCTCTGTATGTGTTAGTGGCAGGAAATTAAAAATTATGTATGTCCGGTGGTCTCCATTGCTGTGTTATTCCTACCAAGTTACATGAACAGGCACACATACATACACTCTGATTTTTAGATGTCGTATTGCTGACTTTAGTGTAACTTTCAGGAACGTCTTAAGGAAACTGGTAGTCGCAGAGCTTCTATTGTAGCTTGGAGTGGTCCCTTCAGAATTAAATTCTTTTTGTGCTTCTTGTTGGTGTTGTTCGCTAGATTGTTGTCAGTCTTTTGCTCAGGAGTATGTGCAATATATTGTAGCTTGTATCATTCGCTACGTTGTTTTCAGTCATTTGCGCAACGGTGTTTGCAATAAACTGTAGAAGTGGAACCGATTGTCGCGGACCGCAGGTTATTTGGGCGTCGTTTTCCTTGTAGGAGTGTCCTTACTTGTTGGCCTTGAGTCCTCATGTGTGCAACCCTACGTGGCAGTCTCTCGATTCCTTTATACTCTTGCTCTGGCAAAGAATGCCCTTGTTGCGTGTCTTTGTAGCAAGTGAGTAACTAAGGAGTTTATGATTCTAAAAGATACGTGCAACATGCTCTGGCAAAATGAATAATAAAACCAGAAGAAAAATACGTCTGATGACACAGGAAATTTGCATATTTTCAGTTTCGTAGATGCTATGTTCACTTAACAGTTTACCTTTTTAGCTTGATCGTTGAAGATTACCGTCTGCTGTGATGTGACCCCATCGAACTTGGTGGTTAGATACCAACGTTTCGGGAGAACCCGCTGCTTTCATTTGCAGGGTATTATTGCCTCCAGTTCCATCTGTTTTTACCCTTGTATGTGGATTGGAGGCAGGAGGTGTAGGGAAGACGTTGATCCCTCTCTCAACTAGGCGGCATAATATCGCAGAAGACCCACCCTGTCAGCTAGGTTATTGCATCCGTGATTTGAGTTTCGCACCGCAGTAAATATGAATATTTGTGTCTCCTGAAATGTGACGCCGTGTAATTTGGTCAATAATTGCCAGCCGTTTGGAGGAAACTGCTCTCTCCAGCTTCGGGCTGGTTGAGTTAGGAGTAGTCCTTAGGGTAGAAGAGTATCGCTTGCTTTTCGGGCGAAATATGAATGCAGCGGGTATCTCCGAATCTTTGGTACTTAAGCAGAGAGGTACTGTCATAACGTATCAGAAAGCAGTCGGCTTCTGAGTCGCGCTTTTGTCATCCAGTTGACGGGTTGTGTCTTTTGAATGCTTTTTTTGTCTCTTTTTCCATTTAATGCATAAAATGAACTGATAATGAACATGTCGTGTCCTTCTATCCATCCGCATGGTTCATATTAGAAACTAAGCGATGAATTTCATAAATTGTCGGGCAGATTTGATTTTTATGTGAATCGTTGTAACCTACTTGTAAAGGGCAGTTCGGAGTTCTTTGTTTTTAAACTGTCTCAAGAAACTGATAGGCGCACATGATATTAGGAATGTCGCTTTAAGTTCCATGACATATGTATCTATGTATGTATGTATGTATGTATGTGTGTATGTATGTACGTACGTATGTATGTATGTGTGTGTCTATGTGTGTGTATATATGCAAGTATGTATGTTTGTATGTATGCACGTACGTACGTATGTATGTGTGTGTATGTGTGTTTGTACGTAAGTATGTATGTATGTACGTAAGCATGTATGTATGTGTGTGTGTGTGTGTGTCCGTGTGTGAAACATTTCGCGTGTGAAATTTAAGGTTTTGGCGGCTGTGTGCTTTAAGACGACGTAATATTGAAATTGACGCTGTAATATTGAAATTGACGCTACGTAGTTTGGTTGGTAGGCACCCACGTGTCAGATAAACCTGTTATTCCAGTGTTTTTTGTCCCGAAAATAGAGGCAGCATGTTCGCTCGGGACATGTCTACCACAATGCACGGTATGTTGCTCCAGAAGGTGGCCATATTTTTGCTTGGTGTTTAAATACTCTGCGTCACAGAGGAAAGAAAACAAACTTGCAATACTGTGCAGTGTTATCAGCGTTCAAATATAGCTTTAAAATTATGCCTGCTGTAATCGGAATATGAATTTACATGCCCATTCTTGATTCTATAATTTTAATGTTATAATTGACGCCTAGGTCTGCCGAATGGTGTCCTACATTCAGTTTCTCCGACTAAAATTATTTACGCATTTTTTATGTAGTCCGTACGTGCTACAGGCGACGCCGATCTCTTTCTTTTTGATTTGCCCACTTTCAGTGATTCAGATGTTTGTATTTCTGATTAATCTTTCTCCGTGATTATCGTACCTTCGGAAATATCAACTACTGTCCAAATTTGTCATTTTCCGTATAGGGCATACAGGCTTTCTTGTAGTTACTGATCTTGTTTGCAAGGCTGTTTATTTCCGTCAACAAGGTCGTCGCTTGTACCTGCACGGCTTCGAGGCCAAACAAACTCATTTCAAAGTCGAGGCCACTTGAAATTGTGGCTGTCTTAATTTCAGTGAGACATCACGCATGTCTTCAAAAGAAAGGGAATAAAAAACGATTGATGTCTGTTATATTTTAGTTTTACCCTTGAAGGCAGCAAAACCATTCTGACCTTTCTCATGGCTGAGTACTTAATTTGATTCTTATAAAAAAAAAAACCAACGAGTTGCACTGTTTTTCAAATTTATTTTGGAATAGAACTACATATTTCAGACAGGTTTACTGTCCATCTTCAGGAGCCTAGTACTGTATACACAGCAATAGTTGTTTGTCATACAGGTTATTCCGACTGTCTGCTAGTGATATCAGGATGGAAATCTGGAGTTTTGTGTTGTTTCCCTGTTATTACAGGCGTGCATTTTGCGTTGTTTTCCGGTCGTTACAGGTATGCGTTTTGTGTTCTGTTCCGGTCATTACAGGCATACATTTTGCTTTGTTTTCCGGTCATTACAGGTAAGCAATTTTGTGTAATGTTCCGGTCGGTACAGGTACTCATTTTGTGTTATGTTCCAGTCATTACAGGTGTCCATTTTTCGTTTTCCGGTCGTTACAGGCATGCATTTTGTGTTGTGCTCCGGTTAGTACAGGCATACATTATGTGTTGGGCTCCGGTCGTTACAGGTATGCATTCTGTTTTGTGCTGCGGTTAATACAGGTATGCATACTTTTTAATTTTTTTTTCACAATCGTACCGTTCATCTCGATACTATCGAAGTTTATTATTCACCAACTAATGCTCAAGTGATTGTCGTAAAAACAATAATAAAATTTACATTAAAATAGTTCCGACATGTTTCGGTGCAGTCACACCATCTTCAGGGAGCGCATTCTTGCTTGCTAAAGTTACACTTTGTTAAAACAGTCAATTATAGTTCATCAGTGTATGTTTAAATCAGTGGTGATGTGGCTGCATATATTGATAGTGTCCTTGTTGATGTGCGTGTGTCGCACTGTTCGCATTCCCCGATTAAGTCTACTCCCGAACAGTGCGACATACGCACTTCAACAAGGGCAGGTCCAGCCAATTTCGGTACGATTTAATTTGAAAATTATATTAATACGGTACCTGATACACTTATTCATTACAGACACTACCAATATATGCAGCTACATCACCACCTATTTAATCATACACAGATGAACCACAACTGATTATTTTAACAAAGTGTAACTTAAGCAAGCACGGATAATGAGCTCCCTCAAGATGGTGTGACTGCGCCGAAACATGTCGGAGAGATTTTAATATAAATTTAAATATTAGTTTTAAGACAATCACTTGAGCATTGGTTGGTGAATAATAAACTTTGACAGGCATGCATTTTTGCCCTTCGATCTCGATATGGTCAAGTTAAGTTATATTCCGCCACTGACGCTAAAGCGAAACGGTCACAGTGACCGGAATGTTAGGTATTCGGCAACTGAAGTGTAGTGCACTATTGCTTAAAATTTGCATCCACGATTAGCTTTCCTCTCTCATTCATTACATGGCTGTTTCGAATGCGAGTAACGCCTGTACCTTCGTATGGACAAAGAGAATAATCGTAACTTGGCAATAATAGTTATTCAACTTAGTGCTCGGCCTGTATGCGTAACGTTTCTTTAATATTCCGCTGCCTCCCTGAAAGTGAGGTCATAACTGAAAAAGGTTTGCGCCGTCAACATTTTCTTAACTTTTCTCTCACAGGGTGCTGGGAAGAATATCTCGACCGTAGAGGCGGGGTATGGGGGAGCTAGAAAATTTAATATGATGGGGAACTTCTTAATATTTACCTATAATAAAATCCTATTACGGTGATTGAATCAAGGACAGAAAGAAAGTCAGGGCAAGTAGCACGTACGGGGGTTTAAGAAACGCATACACGGAATTGTAGTCGAAAACCCTGAAGGGAAGAGATCACTTGCGAGACTAGACATAAATAGGGACTAATAAAATGGACCGTGAAGATGTGTGATTTGGGTCTGTGAACTGGATTCATGTGGCTCGGAATGGGGTAATCGTTTTGGAGTCTTGTTTATATGGCAGTAATTCTTCATTCCATAAAAGACAGTTGTTTGTAAAGCTGAGCGACTACCAGGTTCTAGAGAAGGACTCTTCTGCATATAGTTCCCTGTCTTACACATTTATTTCAAAAGAAGACCTCGTAGGTGTGTGTATATAGCCCATAACCATGTCATTCCCCAGCGTTAGTGGTTATTCAGGAGGATACATATCGATATCAAACTGAAAATAAATATTTATGCAGTTTATGCGATCTTTGTTGTTGTTTGGTTTCTGTCCTGCACGTAAATTTGCATGTGTCTCGAGTATACATTACCACCAAACATTTCATGATATTCCGTTAAATGAAGTCAGCCTTTCTGCAACTTCAGAACTACCCACAACCTCCATGTTGGTACGAATTCAGAAGACGTACATGAGTGACCACTGTTGGGGGTACGTAATTTCATTCAGGTATAGCAGAATTAATTTCATAAAGTCTACACCTCGAGGCGCAGGTAACGTTAGCTTGCCTAGGCTGATGTCACAAGACGGGAAAGTGGGCGAAATCGTCTGCGCGCTGATCATTGTGTTTCGGCAGTCAGAGCAGTGAAGGTGCCAGCATCGTCTGCTTTCGTAGTAGCTGCGGTTACGTGACTGAAGTAGGAGGACCGTAAGGTTGGTGAAACTCGCGCTGCAGGTTGTCATGAAGAATGATGGGGACTTTGTGGATGTAATCCTCCAGTAACGCGAACGATACTGTTGTTATTAAATTATTGAATGAAGCTGTACCGCGTTACAGGCCTATAGCGTCGAGTGGGATAAGAAGAAAGATGACTTGTCAAGAATTTTGAGGAGGTAGTCGTGGGTTTCGAAGGACTTTACCCCCCCCCCCCCCCCACCCATCCACACGGG
>Ga0123353_10008828_pt1 | contig 13816 bp, 11 predicted proteins | sample TergutLab28metaG_3_FD_92763 | JGI IMG/M metagenome (GOLD analysis project Ga0123353, IMG submission 92763) | Labiotermes labralis P3 segment gut microbial communities from Petit-Saut dam, French Guiana - Lab288 P3 | ecosystem: Host-associated > Arthropoda: Insects > Digestive system > Gut ... | reverse complement strand
AGCCCAATGCAACGTGGCGCGGGCGTCTCGCCCGCGTTGTGCGTTCCACCGGCCTGGTCAGCGGAGGACGCCAAACCGTCTTCACCACGCGCGGGCAGGATGCCCGCGAGACGCGAGGGCGGGACGCCCTCGCCACGCCGCACCGTCGCGACGCGATTGTACACTTCGTTCGCCAGGGCCATCACGTCCGCCGGCTCGGGCATGACGATCACGCTGTCGTCGGGCAGGTAGTCCAGCAGGCTCTTCGCCTGCCGCGGGTCCGTCGCCCTGCCGGCCGCCGTGCCCGTCACGTCGTACGCCTCCACCTCCTCGCCGCTGCGCTGCGTGTCCAAATCCAACCGACGAATCGAATCCACCGTGTCGCCCCAGAACTCCACGCGGACCGCCCCGCTCGCACCGACCGGAAACACGTCCACGATCCCGCCACGACGGGCGAACTCCCCCTGCTGATCCACCTGCTCCACCCGCTCGAACCCCGCCTCCACCAACCACTGCTCCAGCCGCCCGCCCTCGATCTCCTGCCCCCGCCGTAACGTCAGCGTCCCCGCCGCCAACGCCTCCGCCGTCGGCACCGGCTGAAGCAACGCCAGCACCGGCATCACCAGCACGCCCAACGTGTCGCGGGCGTCTAACGTGACGCGAGCATCTTGCCCGCGCGTGTCGCGAGCGTCTCGCCCGCGCTCGGCGTATGGCGTCGCCGTTTCGCCCGCACGTCGCCGTGATGTGGAAGTCTCCGTCCCCGCGTCCCCGCGTCTGGGCATCTCCGCGTCAGGACCGCCACGCCGAATCAACTCGTTGCAAATCCGCACCCGTTCACCGGCCACGTCGTCGCTGATGTGCTCGATCTCCGCCGCCAACTCCGTTTCCCAGGCCGGAAACAGCGTCGCGGGCTTGCCGGTGAGCACCTCCACATCGTCCACCACCTCGTCGGCCTGGTCCAGATGCGACGTCACCACCACCACCAGCCGCGACGACCGGGCCCCCAGCACCGCCGCCACCGCCGCCTGCGACGACCCCCACACGCCCGAAATGGAAACAGTACGCCCCGCCGCCAGTCGCGAAACCGCCAGCCTCAACACCGAACTGCCCAACATCGCCTCAAACACCGCCACACCTACAGCCTACCCCGACAACGCCCACAGTGCAACGAAACAAGGCAAAACCATCTCCACCATCACTCGAATCCATTCTCGAATCGTCCCAGCAGATAACAGACCAGCGGGGCGGGGATTTTGAGAATCGTCGCATCCTCGGCCAAGATCGCGTCGATGTCCTCCGGGTCCCGCGTGATGACGTACGCACGGCCGGGACGGTGCTCGGCGCAAAACTCCATCAGCCCGCGAAGGTCTTTGGGGCCCGTGTGTTCCTTCGAACGGTACTTGACCTCGAAGGGAATCGCCCGGCCGCCACGCTCGGCGACGATATCGACCTCGCGGTCGCGGACGCCTTTCCAGTAGGAAAAATTCACCCGGCCGGACCAGAGCGTTTCCGCGGCCAGGTGTTTGAACACCGTGGACTCGACCAGGCTGCCCAGCCGCGTCGCGTCCTCCAGCGGCTGAGTTTCGCGGAGAAACATCGCCGACGCGATGGACGGGTCGGCGAGATAATACTTCGGGCGGCCTCGCAGCACGGTTTTTCCGTACCCGAACGGCCGCAGTTGCGTCAGCAGATGGGCGGCTTCGAAGAATCGCAAATAGCGCTCCACCGCCGCCCGCCCAACACCCAACGACTGGGCCATGGTCGGAAAATCGACCATCGAACCGTCGTGCAAACACAAATACAAAAACAACTGCTCCAGCACCGCCACCTGCCGCACGCCGAACAGGACCGTCATGTCACGCTTGAGAATCTTGTCGAGAATGTCCTCCCGCAACAGCCGCTGAAGACGCGGAATGCTGTCGGTCATGGCACACTCGGGAAACCCGCCGCGGATGAGATACTGATGAAAATACGGTGTCAGTTTCCGGCAGCGCCCGGCCCAGTCGTCCCGCTCGCGCGGTGACAGGTGCTCGAACGCCGCCAGCGTCGCCGGCTCCAGTTCGCCGAGCGGGTCCTCGCCGCGGATGAGCAGGTACTCGTAAAACGACAGCGTCGGCAAGCGGAGCGTCATCCAGCGGCCGACCCCCGACTCGGCGCCCTGGTCCAGCAACGATGCCGACGAACCGGTGACGGCGATCCGGCGGTGCTTCTGAAAATCCGTCTGATGCTTCAACCAGACCGCCCAGCCGTCCATGAACTGGAACTCGTCGAGAAACAGGCATTCACCGGCCACGCCGCCCTGCGGCTTGGGCGGAATGTACTCCCGCCAGATTTGAAGCACGTTGTCCTGCCCGATCCCCTTGAGCAGCGGATGATCGAACGTCACATACAGGACGTTCTCCGGCGGAATACCGGCTTGGAGCAACTCCCCGATCACCTGCCGGAACAGCGTCGTCTTCCCGACCTGCCGAGGACCGGCCAGGACGAGGGAGCGATCAGGACTGGGCGACTTGGCCCATTCCATAATCTCGCCAAACGCCGGCCTTCGCCAGGCCGGAAGGTCCCGGATCGGTTCATTCGACCACCACGGGTTGAACTGCCGCAGAACGGCGACGATTTCCTCTTTTTTGAATTCAACACTCATGGCTTCACTCAAAAAACATTAAAATGCACGTTTAGCTACAGTATATAGTAACTATTCGGCAATTTCAAGGTCGCTGACGATCAAATAATGGTCGGACGGGCCTTCGGCGAAGACCTGGCTGGCGGTCGTGCGGAAATGGGGGGTGTGGAAAATGTAATCCACGCGGAACGTCCACTCGGTTCCGTTGAGGTTCCAGTGCCATGTGTTGGGCGGGTCGCCCGGCTGGGCCTTGGGCTGCTCCTTGGGCAAGTCCTTCGGCCATTCTTTCGGCAGTTCCTGAGGCCGGGCCGACGGGTCCTTGGGCGAGACCTGGCGGGCGCTGTCGATCAGGCCTTTGGACGTGAGCAGGCCGTGGACGGTCAGGGCTTCGACCGTGTTGAAGTCTCCGAGCATCACCGCGGGGCGGTCTTTGGGCAGTTTCTTCAGAATGGCCTGGATTTCCTTCACGCGGACGGCCTCCATTTTCATCAGCATCGCCGCGTCGGCGGCCACTCCCCGGCCCTGGAGCAGCGACGGGCTGAGGTGCACGTTGCACACGCGCACGAGGGTTTTATGGTCAGCCGGGGCGAGTTCCACGTCGGCGAGTTGCGTGCGGAAAAATCCGCCGGCCGTTTTCGGCAGCATGGTCACGTTTTTCAGCGGCGTTTTGGACAGCAGCGCGAACCCGTCGGCCCCGTTGCCGGGCTTGAGGTTTTGGTAGGGGTACTCCTTTTTGAGGTCGCGAGCCAGGGCTTGGCGAAGCTCGTTGCTGCCCTCCTGCACGGCGATGAGGTCCGCGCCGCTGCGGCGGAGGATCGTCACGGCCGACGCGACCGATCTGGCGTCGCGCACGCCGTAATTGATGTTGTACGACGCCACCCGAAACGTCACCGGCTGCGAGGCCGGCGCGGAAGAGGTGGTCGGCGCGGAGGCGGAGGAGGTCGTGAATGAAGTCGCCGCCCCACCGCTCCGCGCCTCCTGGGCCGCCGCAAACCAGCACGCGATCACGCTGGCCAATCCCACCGCTGCCGCCACGGTCCATGTGATTCGGTTCATAGGAGCCTCATTTCATCACGCCAGAATCAATATAATAGCAGATGCCGCCAAATCCGAAGCACGGAATTCGAAACAAAATCGCCTATCCGAACAGTCCGCCGATTTTCGGGCTGGGCACGTAGTCGTTGTCGACGAAGAATTTGAACGCCTCGGCCGACGAGCGGAAGACGCGCGTCGCGGTTTCCGTAATGAACGGCGACGGGCTCGCCTGGGGCAGCCAGATCACAAAAACGTCCTTGGCGGCTTCGTGGGCGTGCTGGAGTTCGCGTTCGACGCCGCTGGAGATCGCCGGCTGGCCGCCGGGAAGTTGCGGCACCATCGAGACGATCATGTCGGCCTGGTCGATCAGTTTGAAGTCCCGCGCGTAAATCTGGCCGTCGATATCGGCCACGATGTCCAGCAACTGACTGACCTCCAGCACGGCCCGCTCGCCGGGCGGGCCCACCTCCACCACGCGCACGCCGTCCCGAACGGCCTCCAGCGCCAGCGTGCCAAGGTACTTCTCCTCCACGTCGCCGGGGTCGAAACACGTGAACAGCCTCTTCATCTCGCGGCGGAACGTTTCGATCTGCGACAAAATGGCGGCCTCGCCGGACACGTGCGACATCGGGAAACTGAGGTACGCTTTTTTCATGTGCGGGCGGAAGATCAGGTTGACCATCGCCTCGACGGCCGCGTCGTCGGGCCCGGCGGACATGATGAAAAACCGCCCGTGTCCGCGGACGATCTGGCTGAGCAGTTCGGTCGCGAGCACCTCCTCCTCCCGCCAGACCATGAGGTCCTTGAGCGTGTGGTCGCAATGGCCGTCGCGGGCGAGGCGGAACTGCACGCGGTCGATGTTGTCGACGAGCACGATGTAGAGGTCGGCATCGAGGGCCTTCATCTGGTCGTAGTCGAACCCGTAAAACAGCCCGTGCCGCCAGCGGAAGGTGGCGTGGGTGTTGACGAGCACGTTCCCGCCGCGGGCAGCCAGGGCGAGGATGTCCTTGAACACGCTTCGCCGCAGGCTGGTGAGGCGCGAGAGCGGCAGATCGAGGATTCGTCCCGGCGCGACGTCGGGCGCTTCGGCGTACATTTGTTTTCCGACGTGCGCGACGGCCAGGTCGAACCCCTCGGCCCGAGCGGCCGCCAGCACGCGGTCCAGAAACGGCTTCTTATCCAACCCGACTTGTCCGGTGACGACGATTCTCATGGTGGCTAAACATACCCGGTCGGCGGTGAAAGAACAATGAGTTGGAACCCAGCGACAAGTGACCAGCGACAAGCGACAAGAGAAAGCAATTCCAGTCTGCTTCACCGCTCTCGTGGGAAGCGGTCGTTCTGCAAGACAAAGCGTTCCTTCTCTTGTCGCTTGTCACCTGTCGCTGGTCGCTGGTGACGAATTATTCGCTCGAAGACAAAAAAACTGTTGACGAGACGGGGTGCAAAACTGGATACTGAGGCAGGCGTGGGCATGGTCCCGGCGCCTGGTGAACATTATTTCTTGAGGAGTAGCGAATGGCACGCGTGGTTCAGCGACGCAGCAATCCCCCGTATCTCCTGATTCTTTTTGTGTTCCTGTTTTTGATCGCCACGGTGGTGGCGGTCCTGATGTATCTCAAGAACGATGAGATGACCCTGCAATTGAAGGCCGTCAATCAGCAGCTTGACGACACCGGAACCCGAAAGGAACGGGACGACACCACCGCACAGTTGAAAAGCCAGTCCATCGCCCCGAAGGGCAAGACCCTCATCGGGTTCCATGTGGACGAGGTGGCCAAGCTCAAAGAGATCATCGTCTTCGACAACCAGGTGAACGCCGCCGCCGCCCGGTCGCAGTTCGACCGCCTGGTGACGGCCGATTCCCGCGCCAAGGACGGGCTGATTCACTTCATCGGCGTCCTCAAGGAGGAGTTGAAGGCCAAGGACACCGAAATCGACCAACTGAACAAAAAGCTTCAGTTCGCCGAGAGTGACGCCACGGCCGCCCGCTCGACCCTGGACGGCATCAAGGACATGATCGCGACCTTCACCACCGAGAACGCCCGGCGGGCCGAGGCGATCCGGCAGGAAGTCGCCAAACTCAGCAGCGCCGACCAGGCCAAGTGGCAGTCCATCGAGGAACTGATGGAGCAGCAGCAGGCGGCCGCCCGACAGCAGGGCGACCGCACCAAGGCCGAACTGACCAAACTCGGCCAGCAGAACGTGAACCTCCAGAAGCAGTTGGCGGAGTTCGTCGACGCCAAACGCAGGGACTCGCAGAAGGTGGACGTCTCGTCCATGGCCAATCAACCGGCGGGGAAAATCCTGCGGGTGCTGAACGACACGGTGTACATCAACATCGGCAGGAAGGACAAGATTCAGCCGGCCATGACGTTCGCCATTTTCCCAGCCGGGCCGGTGACGGATGAAAAGAAACTCAAGGGCACGCTGGAAGTCCTGCAAGTTGGCGAGACAACATCGGAATGCCGTATCACCAACCGCTACGACACCGCCGGCCCGGTCCTGACCGGCGATATCATCGGCAACGTCGCCTACTCCACGCGGACCTACTACTTCGTCGTGAAGGGCCACTTCGACATGACGGGCTCGGGCAAGAAAACCAGCGAAGGCGCCGCCGTCATCAAGGACCTGATCGCCCGCAGCGGCGGAAAACTGATGGACGACGTGAACATCGCCACGGACTTCCTCATCATGGGCGACTGCCCGCCCGTTCCGACCAAGCCCAGCGAAGACGCCTCGGACATTGAAGTCGAAATCTACACCCAGCAGATGCGGGTCATCCAGGACTACGAGAAGGCGCGAAAAGAAGCGGAGAAATTCTTCATCCCCGTGCTGAACGACAACCGCTTCCTGGCCCTGATCGGCTACCAGCCCGGCAAGACCGAACTGCCCAAGCTGCTGGTCCAGGGCGACTGAGTACGGCGGGCACCTTTCGCTTTACCGCAGAGACACAGAGAACCACAGAGAGAATAGGGAAAATCGGTTTGTTTTCCTTCTCCCTGTGGTTCTTTGTGCGTACTCGATGCGATCGAGCATCGCGCCGGTCTGCGCCCCATGGCCGCCCGATCCGACCTCCAGATTCACCGCCGGCGGCGGAATCCGCAACTCGTCAAAAAACACCGCCGACATGTTCGCGTCATAATGCTGCCCCGTATGAACGATGCGTTCCTGAATCGCCGGCGACCGCCCGGACTCGTTCCAGGCGGCGATGGCCCGACTCACCGCCGCCGCCTTCACAAACTGAGGCCGGGCGCCGACGATCGTGACGATAGACAATGTGTGCATTCAACCCCCTTTGCGAAACAGTGACAAGCGACAAGTGACAAGAGAAGGAACCGCTTGTCTTTCAAAACGTTCACACTGCACGAGAACACGAAACAAAATAGCCGCTGCCTACTCTTGTCACTTGTCACTTGTCGCTGCTGTTACGTGAAAAACTCCTTCACCTTCCCCGCCACGTACGCGATTTGCGCCTCGGTCAGTTCGCCGTAGATCGGCAGCGCCAGGCTGGTGTCCTGGGCGAGTTCGGCGTTGGGGAAGTCGCCCCGTTTGTGCCCCAAATACGCGAAGCACTCCTGCAAGTGCATGCTGACGGGGTAATACACTTCCGTGCCGATACCGGCCTGCTTCAAAAACTCCATCAACTCGTTCCGCCGCGGGACGCGGATGACGTACTGGTTGTAAATCGACGTATTATACGGGCGAATCACGGGCGTTTTCACCGCGTCACAGCCGGCGAAGTGTTTGTCATACAACGCCCCGTTGGCGCGACGGCGGTCGGACCACTGTTTCAGGTGCGGCAACTTCACCAGCAGAGCGGCGGCGTGGATCGTGTCCAGCCGGAAATTGCCGCCAACCCACTTGTGGTAATACTTCGGATTCGACCCGTGATTGCGGAAAATGGCCAATGTTTCGCCCAACGCCTTGTCGCCCGTCACGATCATTCCGCCGTCGCCGAGGGTGCCGAGGTTCTTGCTCGGGAAAAAGCTGAAACACCCCATCGTGCCGATCGTGCCGCACGGGCGGCCTTTGTACGTCGTGCCGATAGACTGGGCGGCGTCCTCGATGACGGCCAGGTTGTGCTTCGCGGCGACGGCCATGATGGCGTCCATATCGGCCATTTGGCCGAAGAGATGGACGGGCATGATGGCCTTGGTTCTCGGCGTGACGGCGGCGGCGAGTTTTGTCGCGTCGAGGTTGAACGTGTCGAGTTCGATGTCCACGAACACCGGCCTGGCGCCGACGCGGGCGATGCTGCCGGCCGTCGCGAAAAACGTGTACGGTGTGGTGATCACCTCGTCGCCGGGCCCGACGCCCAGCGCCATCAGTCCGCACAGCAGGGCGTCGGTTCCGCTGGACACCCCCACCGCCGCCGCGGCCCCGGTGTACGCGCACATGGCCTGCTCGAACTGCCGCACCGCCGGGCCGTTGATAAACTGGCAACTCGCCATCACGTCGGCAACGGCCAGGAGAATCTGATCCTTGATCGGAGCATACTGCGCCTGCAAATCCAGCAAGGGAACCTTCACGTTATCTTCCTTTCGTTATCGTAAAATCGGACCGTTTGTTCGAGGAAACAAAAGTGACAAGCGACTCGCGACAAGTGACAAGAGAAGGAAAGTCTTGTCTTTCAGAACCATCACGTTGTACGAGAGCAATGAACTCCATTCCATGTTGCTTTCTCTTGTCACTTGTCGCTTGTCGCTTTGAATTCGTCATACGTTTTCACACCGGTGGCAAATTGCGCCGGCAGCGGCGATTCTTCGTCGAGGTCGAGGCATCGCAGGGCGCCGGCGGTTTCTTTGTAGCGATAGCCGGCCTCCGGGCAGGTGTAAATGCCCGTTGCGTCGGCCGTCATGCGATGGCCGTGGCGGCTGACCCATCCGTGCTGGCGGGCGGGCACGCCCATCACGAGCGCGTAGTCGGGCATGTCGCGCGTCACCACCGCCCCGGCCGCGACGAACGCGTACCGCCCCACCGTCACGCCGCACACGATCGTCGCGTTCGCGCCCACCGAACAGCCGCGACGCAGCACGGTTTTCTCGTACAAACGATGTCGGTTCACCTGGCTGCGCGGGTTGGTCACGTTCGTCAGCACGCAGGAGGGCCCGAGAAACACGTCGTCCTCGACCACCGTGCCCGCGTAGATCGACACGTTATTCTGCACCTTCACGTTATCGCCGATCACCGCGCCGTCGGCAACAAAAACATTCTGCCCCAGCCCACACCGCCGCCCGATCTTCGCCCCGGCGGCAATGTGACAAAAATGCCAGATTTTCGTACCCTCGCCAATGACGGCGCCATCATCGACCACCGCGGTTGAATGCGAAAACCACGGTTTTATAGATTTTTCAGGCATTTTTTCCTTTCCGCAAGCGGCAACACCGTCACATTTTTTCGTACAACAACGGCGTTATCGCGTCAATCAGTTCCGGCAATTCTTCATTCGCCGTCTTCCACACAAGTTGCCAGGCGATCTGATTATATTCAAGAAGCATCATGATGCGGGGGATCAGGTTCACTCATAGAGGCACCGCGTCTCTCGTGATGGTCATTTTCATGTAGTCATTCATCTCGCCGCCAGTGGTCAGAATATCAACGGAAACGCCGAGAAATTCCTGCAAATCTTCGTACAACCCGCCCAGGTGAAACAGCGTCGCGTCGGGAAGCGGATCGACCAGAAAATCAATGTCACTGCCCTCGGCATCCTCGCCGCGGGCGACGGAACCGACCACGCGCAGATTGCCGAACATCGGATAGCGTTTCATTACGTTTAAGATGTCCGCACGCCGTTCATGAAGTACTTGCGAGGGCAACATGTTCTTTTCCTTTTGGCCCATGCCGTTCCTTACCTGCTGGCTACTCTGTCAATCAATTCAATCGTACCGGCTCCCCGCCCCGCCGTAAACTCTCGCTGCCGGCCTCCAGCACCTTCACCACGCGCAGGCCGTCCGCGCCGTCGCTGCGAGGGGGTTCGTTTTTCGCAATCGACTCGATGAAGTGCCGGCACTCGGTTTTGAGCGGTTCCTCGCTGCTGATGGCCGGGATCAGAATGTCGCCCGTGCGGAGCGTGATGGCCTCGACGTAGCTGGCGACCGTCCCCGACCGCCGGCCCGCCGATTTGTCGTGCACGCGGATTTTCTCGCTGGCTTCCATGTCGTCGAACACCACCATCTTGTCGCTGCTGACCAGCGTGACCTTGCGAATCTTGTGCGGGTCCAGCCAACTGACGTGAATGTGCGCCATCCGCCCGTCGGCGAATTTCAAATTCGCGAACACCACGTCCTCCACGCCCGGCTGCAAGTACGCGTGCCCGCTGGCCGACACGCTCACCGGCTGGGCGTCGAACAAATAACACGCTACCGACACGTCATGCGGGGCCAGCGACCACCACGCGTTCTCCGTCTTACGAACCACGCCCAGGTTCACCCGCTGAAAGTACAAATACAACGGCTGACCGACCCTGCCGTCGGCGATCATTCCCTTCATGTAGTTGACGGCCGGGTGGTATTGCAACAGGTGCCCGACCATCAACGTGACGCCCTTTGCACCGGCCAGATCGACCAGCGCCTTCGCGTCGGTCGACGCGAGGGCGAGCGGTTTTTCGACATAGCAATGCTTGCCGGCCTGAAGACACTGTTTGGCCACCTCGAAGTGCCTTGGCGCCTCCACGGCCACCACGCAGGCCTGCACCGCCGGGTCGGCCAGGGCTTGCTCGATGCGGTCGGTGACGACGGCCTGCGGATAATTCGCCGCCATCGTCGCCCGCGTGTGCTCGTCGAGGTCCACCACGTACGCCAGCCTCGCGTCGGACAGCGACGCGAAATTGCGAACCAGATTCCGCCCCCAGTTTCCCGCCCCCACGACCGCTACGCCAACCATGGTGACTCCTTCGTGTTCCCGACTATTATCCACATCGAAAGACCAATTAACAACCTCCGCTTATTGTAGGTCGGGGTCTTTCGGTTCTCTCGCAAGGCAGGTTTCTTTTTACCGCAGGCACAGACACAGAGGTGGATGTTGGTCTTCACGAAGTCGAACAAGCATACATGAGGCGACAGGATCGTCCTACAGCGCAAAGAGGCAAGCCATCGCGTCCATTTTGCCGATAGTAATGACATCGTCGGAAATTTTGAAAAAGAAGAAAGGAACCTCCATGGCCGTACCGCTGATCGAAAAAATTGAATCGAAAACCGCCCTCATCGGCATTGTCGGGCTGGGGTACGTCGGACTGCCGCTGGTACGCGAATTCACACGGGGCGGCATGAAGGTGCTCGGATTCGACATCGACCCCGTCAAGGTCAACGCCCTCCGGGCCGGCAAGAGCTACATCGAGCACATCCCCGCCCGCGACGTCGCGGCCATGCTCCAGACCGGCCGGTTCGACGCCACCACCGACTTCAACCGCCTCAACGAACCCGACGTCATCATCATCTGCGTGCCCACCCCGCTGACCAAACAACGCGAGCCCGACATGACGTACATCGAAAACACCACGCTCGCCATCGCCCGCCGACTCCGAAAAGGCCAACTCGTCGTCCTCGAATCCACCACCTACCCCGGCACGACACGCGAGGTCATGCTCCCCAAACTCGCCGAAACGGGCCTGAAAGTCGGCAAGGACTTCTACCTCGCCTTTTCGCCCGAACGCGAAGACCCAGGCCGCAAGGACTACACCACCAAGACCATTCCCAAAGTGGTGGGCGGGTACGACAAAGACAGTCTCGCCGCCGCGGTGGCCGCGTATAAACAGGCCGTGGACAACGTCGTGCCGGTCAGTTCCTGCGAGGCGGCCGAGGCCTCGAAAATCCTCGAAAACACCTACCGCTGCGTGAACATCGCCCTGGTGAACGAACTCAAAGTGCTCTTCGACCGCATGGGCATCGACGTCTGGGAGGTCATCCGTGCCGCGAGCACGAAACCGTTCGGCTTTACGCCGTTTTATCCGGGCCCCGGGCTGGGCGGGCACTGCATCCCCATCGACCCGTTCTACCTGTCGTGGAAGGCCCGCGAATACGGCATGCAGACGCGGTTCATCGAACTGGCCGGCGAGGTCAACGTCTCCATGCCGCGGTACGTCGTCACCCGGCTGATGGAAACCCTCAACGACCGCCACAAAAAAGCCCTCAACGGCGCGAAAATCCTCGTGCTCGGCATGGCCTACAAAAAAGACGTCGACGACCTTCGCGAAAGCCCCAGCCTGGAACTGCTGGAAATCCTCCGCCACCACGGCGCCAAGGCCGACTACAACGACCCGCACATCCCGGCCGTCCATCGCACGCGCGAATACCCCCAGTTCGCGGGCATGAAATCCGTCCCCCTGACACCGGCGAATCTGAAAAAATACGATGCAATCCTCATCAGCACCGACCACAGTTCGTACGACTACGACACGATCGTCCAACACGCCAAACTGGTGATCGACACCAGAAACGCCTGCAAAAACGTAAAGAAAGGCCGCAAAAAGATCGTCAAGGCGTGATTTTTCGCGGGATTATGGGATTGAAAGATTGAGACAACGAAGAGAGGGTTCGGTTGCGGCGGATGCGTCATTCGAAATTGTAGCGCTGCAGGTATGTGGTTTCGACTCGGAAAACAACCGAGCAGTTTCCCCGTTCGCGTGTGGAAGTGCCGGCATGTAGCCGCGGAGCGGCGTCCAGTATAGCCCAGGGCGAGCGGTACTCCGCGAACCCTGGGTTAGCGTTTCTTTTTTCTCTTATAACCGTTCGCTCGCGCCACTGGCCGTATGTCAAGCCATCGCACACCTACGGCGACCCACGACGCATGCCGTTCCCTTGTGCGCGTCGTTCGATGCCGTACCGGCACCCGTGCTCGACTTGCGGCCAGTGGCGTCTGCGAACGGTTGTCGAGGAAAAAAACACCCGTACCCAGGGCTCGCGGAGTACCGCTCGCCCTGGGCTATACTGGGCTATACTGGACGCCGCTCCGCGGCTGTGTGCCGACACTTCGACGCGAGACCGGGGAGGCCAATCCATTTATCTTCCGCGTCGAAAATACATATCTACAACGCTACAATCTCCGTAATTGACCGTATACCCAAATGGGAATATCGTGCGAGCCATGGAAGACATCATTAAAGGTTCCGGTAATGTCTACGCTGATCTTGGATTTCCCGATGCCGAGGAAATGCTTGTGAAGGCCAAACTGGCGACGGCGATCGGAGACATCATCGCCACGCGGAAACTGACGCAACGGCAGGCGGCGGCCATTATGGGCCTGACGCAGCCGAAATTGTCCCAACTGCTCAATGGCCAATTTCGCGGAATCAGCGAGGCGAACATGATGGAATGCCTCGCCCGGCTGGGGCGCGATGTTCGAATCGTGATCGGCCAGGAACGCCCACGCCGCCGGAAACCGGCCCGCGTCGAAGTTCTCCAGGAGACCTGAGGAAGTTTCCTATGGCCCGACCCGCCCCGCCTCCAGCGGTTGTTCGTCGCGTCCTTCGGCTTGGGCGCGGGTGTCGTTGAGGAAGAACGGCCAGTCCGGCAGGTCGCCTTTGGGGCCTCCCGGTTTCACACGGAAATCGCCGCCGTCGTCCTGCTGATTGTTGTTCACACTGTACAGCCGCGGATGCGGATCGTCGGCGAGGTATCGCGGCGGCAGGCCGGTCGGGGAGAACGGGTCCTCCGGCAGCGCGGGAAGATAACGCGGCACCAGGTCGTCGAGCGTTTCCACGGGACGGCCCATTTCCACCTCGTGCAGCCGCATCAGCAGCGCCACACCGGCCATGCGCTGCGTGGCCAGGCCTCGGTAGATATGTTTCCGCGCCTTGGCGTACGCGGGGATGGCGAAACGCAGGAGCGACGCGACCGTTTCCACCGTGCCCGGCCCCGACTCCAGTTGCCGTCGCTGCTCGATTTCGTCCGGGCCAAGCCGCTCAATGGCGTCGGGGTCGCGCTCATAGCGGTCTCCGTACCACGACCCGACCTGGGTGTAAAACCGCAGCAGCCCCGCGAAACCGATGTCCGCGTTCGGACCGGCCGCGATGAAAATGTCCGCGTTTTTCGGGTTGGAGCGGACCGTTTCGTACAGACCGACCCGCTCGGCGAGGATGGCCTTGCGGGCCGTGGCGAGCAGCGTGTCCGACTGGATCAGCCGCTCGGCCAGGGCGCGAACCTCGGCGGCGGGCACTTCGCCGGGACCGTCGCCGATTTT